>Ga0180215_1000028_pt1 | contig 247178 bp, 210 predicted proteins | sample eDN3rd37CBELigBY_FD_128871 | JGI IMG/M metagenome (GOLD analysis project Ga0180215, IMG submission 128871) | Enriched backyard soil microbial communities from Emeryville, California, USA - eDNA 3rd pass 37_C BE-Lig BY (version 2) (version 2) | ecosystem: Environmental > Terrestrial > Soil >...
ATCGTCAGGCACAGGTCCCGCTCCAGCAGCGCGATCGACGTGGCCGAGTCCAGCGCCACCGGAGCCGGCGTCGGCACCACCGGCGCCACCGTCACGCGGAGGTTGATCCACCCCTCGTCCACCGCTCCGCTGGGTGCGACCGCGCGCAGTCGTACCTGTCCCGTGCCCGCCGTCGCCGACGCGCTGTAGCTGACCGTGGTGCTGCCCGTCTGTCCTGCCCCCAGCGTCAGGCTCGCCGGAGAGGGGACGGAGCATCCCACCGCCTGCCCGGTGCACTGGGACGTGAGCGTGTAGGTGATCGAGCGCGTGCTCGTGTTCTTCACGGTGAAGACCTGGCTGCTCGGGGCTGAGCCCGCCAGCGAGACCAGGGTCCCCTTCGGTGCTACCGTGGCCGTCCCGCCCGGCTCCACCCCCACCGTCACTTCCTGGATCTGGGTGTGGGTGCCGCCGTCAAAGTCCGTCACCGTCAGGCGCACCGTGTAGGTCCCCGGCGCCGAATACGTCCGCTGCACGAACTCACCCGAATCCGTGGTGCCGTCATGGTAGAGCCACTGCCAAGACCAGATGTCGAGGCCGCCACTCCCCGTCGATGCCGTTGCGTCGAACGTCACCATCTGGCCGACGTGCGGGGTGGAGGGACTGAAGGTGAACGATGCCGTCGGGCTGCGTCGTCCGATCAGCGATGAGAGGGAGGAGGACAGCGTGCGGGCCTCGCCCAGGGAGACCAGTACTCCCAGGGGAAGCAGCAGCAGGAGCAGGGCGCGCAATACGCCCCGCGGAGAGGGAGGTCGCATGGACTTTCCGGTGAGTAGAGAATGAGGTGCATACTGCGGTTGGCACCTTTTATACAGGAAGGATTGTGCCATGAATTTCCGCGCAGCACAAATGATTGTAATGTAATGATTTAGCATATGCAACACAAACAGATGGCGTCGAATAATTCTCAGAATTGATAGGTGCCGAATGGACGCCTCACGCTCAAAGTGTGGTTGCCCAATGAGTTGCCGGATTCTCAATTTTGAGAGTCCGATTCTCAATTCTGAGAGTCAACTAAAAGACAACAGGTCCGCATGTGGCGTCCAGCGAAAGACTTATCCAACTGAACCAAAGTCCTCCAGAATGAAACAAAACGGGGGGGGCACCGCGGCCGCGGCGCCCCCCTCCGTTCACCCACCGTCCCCGGCCGGACGTTACATGTCCAGCGGATCGCGCTCGGCCGGGCCGCCGCCGTCCTTCCGGAACCAGCGGATCACCATCCACACCAGCAGCCCCGCGAGCACCAGCGGAAGCAGGCGGAACAGGATAGCGACCAGGGTCAGGGTCGCGCCCAGGAGGAAGAAGACCACCTTGAGGGCGACGATCGCGAGAATGCCCACGACGAGCCACGTGAGCAGGGTGCTGAAGAGGTCCTTGTCCTTCATCGTAGGGCTCCTGAGAGTTTCCGGGGAACGAGTGCATCCCGCCCGAAGTGTAGTACGGAGGGCCGCCGCCGCAGGTTTCAAACCGCGGACGGAACCTTGCGTATGGGCGCCTCGCAGCCTGACCCCCACACCCTTAGAACCCAGGGAATGAGCCACACCCTGCCCCGGACCGCCCCCGAGCCGGCGCCTCCATCGGCGAGCGAGCCGCCCACCCGCCGCGACGGCTGGCTCCTCGCCCGCGCCGCCGGAGGCACCTTCCGCCGCTTCCGAGAATCGTGGAGCGGCCTCCCCCGCCCAACGCGCGAACGGTGGGCGTGGACGGTCACCGTGGGACTGGCGCTCGGGCTCGCCTTCGCGACGGGGCTCGCGCTTACCGCACAGCACCTCGCGCCCCGGGGTCTCCAGGCGTGGGACGAGGCGCTCCTACGGCGCATCCTCGACGGCTCGCCGCTCCCCTTCAGCACCGCCATCTGGGCGGAGTCGCCGGGGAACGGCGTCTTCATGATCCCCATAGTGCTCGCGGCAGCGGCAGTCACGGCGTGGCAGCGGCTCCCGCTCCGGGCGCTCAGCATCCTCGCTGCGTACTTTCTCCTCGACCTCCAGGTCGGCGCCGCCTGGCTTCTATGGGAGCGCGCCCGGCCCACGCTCGTGCTGGACGGAGCCGCCGCGCCGGGGCTCCACGCCTTCCCCTCCGGCCACGTCTCGCAGATCGTCTCGCTATACGGGTTCCTGGTCTACCTCTGGATACGGGAGACCCGGAGCCGAGCGGAGCGAGCCTTCGCCATCCTGTGCTTCGCGGCCGTGATCGGCGTGGTGGCGCTCTCGCGCCTGCGCCTCGGAGCCCACTGGCCCAGCGACGTGCTCGCCGGAGCCGTCATCGGAGCGGCGTGGCTGGCGCTGCTCGTCGAGGCGCTGCGCCGGGCGGAGGCCCATGGGGGAAGGTAGGTGCGCCCGCGGGCGGGACGATGTATCGTGTCGGGCCGCGACTCGCAGACCCCGATCCCGACGCCCCGTGACCGCACGACGCCACGCCCTTCGCATTTTCGCCGCCCTGGTCCTCGCCGGGTGCGCGCCGCGGGCGCTCCCCGCGCCGCCTCCGCCCGCCGAGACGCCGACGCCTCCCCCGCCGGCCCTGGTCACGCGGGAGGTGTGGGGCGCGCAGGCGCCCGTCGCGCCCATGCGGCCGCACGCCATCGACCGCATCACCATCCACCACACCGCTTCGGCGCAACGGCCGGAGCGACCGCTGGAGGAGAAGCTGCGCGCGCTGCAGGCGTTCTCGCAGAGCCGCAGCCCGCTTGCGGACGGGCGCATGAAGGAGCCGTGGCCCGACATCCCCTACCACTACTACGTGGACCTGGAGGGGACGATCGCCGAGGCGCGCGACGCGGGCTACGCGGGCGATTCCAACACCGCGTACGACCCGGCGGGACACCTGCTGATCGTGCTGGAGGGGAACTTCGAGAACGAGTATCCCACCGCGCCGCAGATGGAAGCGCTCCGCCGCCTGGTGACCTGGGCCGCGCAGCGCTGGGACATCCCGGCCACGCGCATCGGCGACCACAACGACTTCGCGCACACCGCCTGCCCGGGACGGCGCCTGGAGGCGCTCCTGCCGAGCGTAACCCAGCTCGTCCGGGGTGGCGGATGACCCCCGCGCCGATCCGGGTAGGCACCCAGGGCTGGAACTACGACGCCTGGCTCGGAGGGTTCTACCCCGAGGGGACGCGCTCCACGGACTTCCTGGCGACCTACGCCCGCGCCTTCGACACGGTGGAGGTGGACTCCACCTTCTACGCCGTCCCGTCCGCCGCCTCGGTGCGCGGCTGGGAAGACCGGACCCCGCCGGGGTTCACGCTGGCGCCGAAGCTTCCCCGCGAAGTCACCCACGAGCGTCGGCTCCGGGGCGCGGACACGGTCGTGGACGCCTTCTTCGAGAGGGCGGGCGCGCTGGGAACGAAGCTCGGCCCCGTCCTGGTCCAGCTCGGACCGGACTTCCTTCCCGACGAACTCCCCGCCCTCGCCGCCTTCCTCCCGCTCCTGCCGCGAGACGCCCGGGTGGCAGTGGAGTTCCGCAGCCGGCGCTGGGTGGACCGGCGCGTCCTCCCCGGGCTCCTCTCGCTCCTGGCCGCGCACGGGGTGGCGATGGCGCTGAGCGACGGGCCCTGGATCCCCCGCGACATCCTGCTCGCGCTGGCCGCCCGCCCCACCGCGGACTTTCACTACGTGCGGTGGATGGGTCCCGACCGCGCCCTCACCGACCACTCGCACCTGCAGGCCGGCCGCGACGAGGAAGAAGCCGCCTGGGCCGGTGCCCTGCTCCGGGCCGCGGCCCGGGGGACGGAAGTGTTCGCCTACTTCAGCAACTACTGGGCGGGACACGCCCCCGGCTCCGCGAGAGCCCTGCAGCGGCTCCTGGGGCAGCCCCCCGTGGACCCGCGCGAGCTGGGAGAGCAGACCACCCTCTTCTGAGGAGCCGCCCGCCCCCGGCTTCCGAGATCCTCGACAACCTCCTTACGTCCGTTTACCTTCCGAAGCTCGGAACCAACCGCGTTCGCGCCGGACCGGAGCCGCCTACCGCGGTGATCCCGTCCACGCCCCCGCCCGAAACCGTCGCCGCGCGGCCGGCCCGTCCGGCCCCCGGAGACGCCCCCAGGTCACGCTCCCCAGGAGAACGGGACGAGACGATGACGAACCTCCTCGATTCCATCTTTCCCCGCCCCGGCCGCCCGCGCGTCCTGATCGTGGACGACGAGCCCAACATCCGCAGCCTGCTGCGCCGGGCGCTCTCCGACGGTACCTACGAGCTGTTCGAGGCGCCCGACGGAGGAAGAGCGCTCGAGATCCTGCGGGCCGTCGACGTCGACGTGGTCCTCTCCGACCTGCTGATGCCGGGGATGAAGGGGACGGAGCTGCTCCGCCACGCCAAGACCCTCGACGACGCGGTGGGCTTCATCATCCTCACGGGCGTCGGGACGATGGAGAACGCCATCGAGGCGCTCCGCCTGCAGGCCGACGACTACCTCCTCAAGCCCTTCAACCTGGACGAGGTCGCACTCTCCGTGGAACGGGCGCTCCGGCACCGCCGGCTGGTGCAGGAGAACCGGTTCTACCAGGGTCACCTGGAAACCCGGGTGCAGGAGCAGGCGCAGCAGATCGAGACGCTCTTCGTGGACGCGCTGCTGACCATCGCCGGCGCCGTGGAAGCGCGGGACGGGTACACCGGGGGGCACATCGAGCGGGTCACCCGCTACGCCGTGGCGACAGGGCGAGTGCTGGAGATCGACGACCAGATGCTGAGGCACCTGTGGGTCGGCGGGCTCCTCCACGACCTGGGGAAGGTGGCGATCCCCGACCAGATCCTGGGGAAGCCGGGGCGCCTCACCGCCGAGGAGTACGGGATCATCCAGCAGCACCCCTCCATCGGCGCGGCCATCCTGGAGCGCAGCCCCTTCCTCCGCCCCGCCCTGCCGGGCGTCCTCCACCACCACGAGCGGTGGGACGGCCGGGGGTATCCCTGCGGCCTCCGGGGGGAGGAGATCTCGCTGGAGGGACGGATCCTCGCCGTGGCGGACACCTACGACGCAATCGTGACCACCCGGCCGTACCGCGACCGCCAGCCGCCCGACGTGGCCGTACGGGAGATCCGTCGCTGCGCGGGCTCGCAGTTCGACCCCGCGGTGGTGAACGCCTTCCTCCGCGCCCAGGAGGAGGGGTTCCCGGAAGAGGACGACCTCTCGCTGCTCCCCCGTCCCGCACCCGAGCCCTCTCCCGAACCCGCGCTGGTCTGAAGCACGGATCCTTGCGCGGGGATGGGCAGCCGCGTATACTGTGCGCAGGTGTCACTCGACAATAGCACACCCGGTGCGAGCCGGGGTCGCAGAGCCGGGCGTCTCTTCACGGGGAGATCGGCCAGCCGCCGAAAGTGAACCTGAGAAGATCCCCCCATGCCCGCCCAGCGGCCCGGGCCGGAGCGCACCCCCCGAGGGGTGGAGAGCGCCCGGCAGCGCGGAAGCGTAAGCTCCGAACCACCCGCGCCCGCCGTCTTTTCCCCCGAGGAACTGTCCGCGGTACTCACGGCGTTTCGCCGGATCTCGGAAGCGGTCACCCGCCCCGCCGAGAGGGAGCGCCTTTTCCGAACCATCGCTGAGGAAGCCGCCGCGCTCCTCGCCCCGGCCGACGCGATCGTCTTCACGCCGGACGAGGGCGACGTGCTGCGCGCCCGCGTGGGCACCGGCGCGCTGGCCCGTCACGAAGGGGAATTCCTCCCGCTGGAGGGGAGCCTGGAGGGGCGTGCCCTGCTCACCGGCGAGCCGCAGCGGACCGCGGACCTCGCGGCCGACCCCCACGCGTATCGGCCGGTGGAGCGAGGGCTCTCCGCGGGACCGGCCATCGCCCTCCCGGTGCGGGCGGCGGGACGGCCCGCGGGCGTCGTGCTGGTGAACCGGCCGGCGGGAGCCCCGGCGTTCGAAGCGCGCGACGCAGAGCGCCTCGCCATGCTGGGCGACGCGGCCGGGGCGGCGCTTGAGAACGCGCGCGCCTTCGAGGCCGCCCGCGCGAGCCGCGCCGATCTGGAGGCGTGGCGGCGCGAGCGGGAGCTGCGCGCCTGGATCGAGCGCTACGCCGCCGCCGCCCGCGAGTCCCGCACCGCGGTCTTCGACTGGGAGCCGTGCTCCGACCGGCTCCTCTGGGGCGACACGCTGGAGCCCGCCGTGGGGTATTCACCGGCGGAGTACGCGCCCACCATGGAAGGGCTCCTCGACCGCGTCCACCCGGAGGACCGCGACCGGGCGCGGGTCGACGTGGACGCGGCACGACGCGGTGCGGCGCTTCGCTCGCGGCTCCGGCTCCTCCATCGCAACGGCGCCTACCGCCTGTTCCTGCTTCACGCGCCGCCCTCGGACTCCGGCGACGGGAGCCGGCGCACCGTGGCGGGAGCCGTCGAGGACCTGACCGAGGAAGGCTGGTCCGTCGCCGGGCCGGGCGGGGAGGACGGCGCCGTGGCACGGCAGGTGATCCGCGCGCTCCGCCACGAGATCAACAACCCGCTGGCCGTGATCCTGGGACAGGTCCAGCTCCTGGAGCGGGAGAGCGTGGTGCAGACCGACCCGGTGCTGCGGCACTCGCTGGACACCATCCAGGCGGAAGGCCAGCGGATCCTGGAGCTGACCCGCCGGCTGGCGGCGATGGAGCAGGCGGGAAAGATCCCGGAGGTGAGCACCCTCGGCGGGTTCGACCTGCCGGAGGAGTGACCCCGGGGCTTCAGGCGGAAGTCGGTTGGAGAACGGGCCCGGGGAGCATGCTCCCCGGGCCCGTTCTCCTTGTTCCGTACCGTGCGGTCTACCGGCGTGTGGTGACCCAGATCGCGCCGTGACTGTGGTTCATCCCCCAGCGGTAGGTCGCCTCGGCGGGCGTGAGGTAGCTCACCGTTCCCACGTCGAACGCCGCGATCTGCCGGAGCATCTCCGGGCCACCGAGCCGTGCGTCGTTCATGTACACCACGAGGGCGTCGGTTCCGGCCACGATCAGGGGAGTGCCCTTGTCGTCCAGTGCGCCCAGGACCTTGCTCCCCTCGCTGAAGCTGTTGGTCCCGCGGGTCCGCAGCCATTCCGGGTGGAGCGTCTGCACCAGGTCGTACGCGGTCGCGACCTGCGCCGCGTCCACCTGCTCCTGCGTGATCATGTCCCGGCCGGGTCGGGCCTGCCGGGCCACGGAGCCGAGCGGCGTGGACGAGCGGGTGCCGAGGAAGAGCCCTCCTACGCCGCCGACCACCGCCCCGCCCAGCGCGAACGCGGCCCGGTGGCCCATGACCTCGGCGTTGGTGTGCTTGGACCAGTCGCTCTTCGCCACCTGCGAAGTGAAGTATCCGAGCCACGCGCCCACGATGGCCCCGCCGACCGTGTGCACCACCGACCGACCGCCCTGTCCGGACTGCCTCCGCATGGTCTCCAGCGCCTCCACCCGCACCTCTGCATCCGGAGCCTCCCCCACCGGGACGGTGAAGGAGAACGCCCCGGAGCTGCCGACCTCCACGAACGGCGCGGGAGCGGGGCGGAAGGCGAGCGGCGGGGACTCCGGCTTATCCGCGAGCCGAACCGCCGCGGCCTGCTCCTGGGCCACGACGGACGGTGCCGCGAGGACGAGCGCAGCACAGGCGAGAGAAGCGACTCTCTTCATGGTGCCTCCTTGGAGTGACGCCGTCGCGCGGGCGTCGAGATGGGGTCGCCGGCAGGAAGAGGGCGGGTCCTCCTGGACGGGTGCACGGAATGCGGTGAGGCCCGCCGGCTGCGAAACGCGGCGGACCGGAACGGACGGGGCGACGGGATGGAACGCGCGAAAGGGGCGCTGCTTGCGACGCTACGCCCGACAGATGGGAATGATACATCACGCGCGTAGAACGCGCTATGGGAAATTCGACCCACCTCGTCCTCCTCGGCACGGAACACCCCTCCCTACGGAACGCCTGCAAGGGACGTGCTCCAGCCCCCACGCCGACCTTTTCGACTCCCTTCCGGCGACGAGAGTTGCCCTCCCCTCCGCCAGGCCGATAGCTTTCCCACCGGTACCGATTCCACGACGCACACCCGCTCCCCGAGCCATGCCCCGCTTCATCGGCGCCCACACCATCGAGAACGGCGGAATCGAAATGGCCGCCCGCCGGGCCGGAAACGCCGGGATGACGGCGTTGCAGGTCTTCACCGCCCCACCGCGCTTCTACGGGGACAAGGCAGGGATGAAGCCGGAGAAGGCGGCGCGCTTCCGGGCCGCGCTCGACGAGGCCGGGATCCGACCGGAGCACGTGATGGTGCACGGCGCCTACGTGCTGGGAGTCGCCACCCCGGACGAGGCCAAGTGGGCGCGGGCGAGCGCGGGGCTCACCCGGGAGATGGAGCGCTCCACCGCGCTGGGCGTGGGATCGGTGTGCTTCCACCCCGGCTCCGCCACCGACGGCGACCGGGCCGCGGCCGCGGAGCGGGTGGCGGCGGCGATCACCGCGGCGCTGCAGAAGGTGGAAGGGAGCCCGACACGACTGCTGGTGGAGAACACCGCGGGCGCGGGACAGACGCTGGGACGCACCGCCGCCGAGGTGGCCGACATCCTCCGCCACGTCCCCGCCGAGCTGCGCCCCCGGACCGGCTACGGGCTGGACACCTGCCACCTCTTCGCGTCGGGGTACGACATCTCCGCTTCGCGCGAGGCGCTCGCCGGGATCCTCGACGAGTGGGAGGAGGCCACGGGCGAGAAGCCGGCCTTCTTCCACCTCAACGACAGCGAGGGAGCCCTGGGCTCCAACCGCGACCGCCACGTGCTGATCGGAGAGGGGGAGATCGGCGCGGACGCCTTCCGCTGGCTCCTGGCCGACCCGCGCAGCCGGGGGGTCCCGCTGATCCTGGAGACCCCGCAGGAAAACCCGGACATCGCGGACGACGATCCCTCCGCCGACCCGTACGACACGCGGATGATGGAGCTGCTGCGCGGGTTCGGGGAAGAGGAAACGGCGTGAGCCGTCGCGCGCCCCGCGTCCTCCTCGCCGCCCTGGCCGCCGCGGCGTGCGCGGCTCCCGCGACGGCCGCGCCGGGGGCTCCGTCCCCGCCCCCGGCGCCCCTCCCCACCCGGGAGGCCGAAGTGCCCCCCCCGGCCCGGGAGGCCGAGGCGCCCCCTCCCCTCATGGACCCGGCGGCGGACTTCCTTACCGCCCTGGACCGTCACCGCGCGAGGGTGGGCTGCCCTCCGCTGCAGTGGCACGAGGGCGCGGCGGGGGTGGCGCAGGCGCACTCCGACGACATGCGGAGGCGGGGCTACTTCGACCACGTGTCTCCCGAGGGCGTGGGGATGCGGGCGCGCCTCCAGGCCGCCGGCGTGACCGCCCGCCCCGCGGCGGAGAACCTGGTGGACGCCCCCTTCGGAGGAGAGCGGCTCCTCAACCGCTGGCTTTCCAGCTCCGTGCACCGCTCCAACATCGAGGACTGCGGCTTCACCCACCACGGGCTCGGCCGCTCCGGCGACCTGTGGACGCATCTCTTCCTCACCGTTCGCCCCGCCGCCCCGCGGAGGGAACGGTGAGCGCGGGGGGCGGGAACGCGGAGACGGTGCGCCGCCGCCGCGAGGACCGTCTCCGGTTCCTGGAGCGGCTGTACCGCAGCAGCGAGGAGGAGGGAGTGGTGTACGAGGACGGGTACGCGCTCGCCGAGGAGCTGGGGCTGTCGCGCATGGACGCGGAGCGCATCGCCCGCTACCACGAGGACCACGGGTACCTCAAGAACATGGGCGGCACCGGTCTCACCCTTCGCATCACGGCGCGGGGGATCGACTTCGTGGAGAGCGGGGCCGGACGCGATCCGGACCGCCCCGGGACGCTCCCCGCCGCAAAGGAAACAACCCCATGATCTTCGACTCGCTCGACGGATTCGACGACTCCGGGCTCCCGCAGGGCGTCCGGGAAGCGCTGCGCTTCCTCCACGGCTTCGACTCCGCCACCCCGGACGGGCGCTACCCCGTCCGGGGAGACGAGGTGTTCGCGCTGGTGCAGACCTACGAGACCGGCCCTTCCACGGAGAAGCGCTTCGAGTCGCACCGCACGCACCTGGACGTGCAGTACGTGGCCGCGGGGGAGGAGCGGATCCTTCACGCCCCCGTCCGGACGCTCACCCCGTTCGAGCCGTACGACCCGGAGCTGGACATCGTCTTCTACGAGGAGCCGAAGTACTCCAGCTCGCTCCTGGTCCGCCCCGGCGACTTCGCGATCCTCCTCCCCGGGGACGGGCACAAGCCCGGGTGCATGGCCGGAGGGCGGCACCGGGTGAAGAAGGTGGTGGTGAAGGTGCGGATCTGACCCCGCACGAACGCACACACGAGCACGGGCGCGAATGAAACCCTCCCCGAGCCGGCCGAGTCCCCCCTCCGCGGCGACCCTGGGCGTGATCCGCCTGGCGATCCTCCTGGGCGTCCTGGCCTTCGGAGCGGTGGTCTGGTACCTCCAGCGGCGGCCGGAGTGGAGCCCCGCCCCCGGGCTGGACCGCGACACGATCTTCTACGTCGGCATCGCGGTCTGGGGGATCTCCGCGGCGGGGCTCGTGCTGCTGCGGGCGAGGTGGCTCCGCGAGACGGACCCGCGGCGCCGCACGCTGCTGATGGTGGCCGCCTGGGCGGTGGGAGAGGTCCCCGCCTTCTGGGGCGGCGTCTACTTCCTCCTCACCGGGGATCCCCAGCGGTACTTCACCGGGCTGATGTTCCTGGTGGTCGCATTCCTCCTCCTCCCCGTCCGCCCCCGGTCGTAGCGCCGCCGTGGGCGGAAGCGCGGGTTTGCCGTAACCCCTCCCGCCCGCGTAGACTACCCGGCCGGGCCCACCGCCCGGCTGGACCGCCGAACCGGCCCTCGCAGACCCCGCAACCCCGCATGGAATGAAAGCCAGCGCGCTCCTGATCGCCCTCGCGCTCCCGGCCTCGCACGTCGTGGCGCAGGCGCCGGTCACGTACGAAGTGTCCTTCCCCAACGCCGTGCACCACGAGGCGGAGGTCGCCGTCACCTTCGCGGAGCTGCCGGCCGGCCGGCCCCTGCAGGTGAGGATGAGCCGGTCCTCCCCCGGCCGGTACGCCCTCCACGAGTTCGGGAAGAACGTGTACTCCGTGAAGGCGGTGGACGGCGCCGGCCGTCCGCTCGCGGTGACCCGGCCCGACCCGTACGGCTGGGACGTCTCGGGCCACGACGGCACCGTGCGCCTCACCTACACGCTGTTCGCCGACCGGGGGGACGGGACGTACGCGCAGGTCGACGAGACCCACGCGCACCTCAACGGCCCCGCCACCTTCATGTGGGCGAGGGGGCTGGAGAGCCGGCCCGTGCGCGTCACCTTCCGCCCCGCGAACCCGCGCTGGCAGGTGGCGACGCAGCTCGCGCCCACGGGCGACCCGTACACCTTCACCGCCCCGGACCTCCAGTACTTCCTTGACTCCCCGGTGGAGGTGAGCGCGCACGACCTGCGGAGCTGGGAGGTGAGGGGGAACGGGAAGACCTACACCATCCGCATCGCCCTTCACCACGAGGGGACGGCCGAGGAGGCCGCGGCCTTCACGGAGATGACGAAGAAGGTGGTGGCGGAGCAGGCCGCGGCCATGGGCGGGTTCCCGGACTTCGATTACGGCACCTACACCTTCCTGGCGGACTACCTCCCGCACGCCTCCGGCGACGGGATGGAGCACCGCAACTCCACGGTGGTGTCCAGCACCCGGCCGCTCTCCACCGGGGCGATGGCGAACCTGGGGACGGTCTCGCACGAGTTCTTCCACGCCTGGAACGTGGAGCGCATCCGCCCGCGCTCGCTGGAGCCCTTCGACTTCGAGCGGGCCAACATGTCCGGCGACCTGTGGTTCGCGGAGGGCTTCACCCAGTACTACACCCCGCTCTTCATCAAGCGGGCCGGGCTGACGGAGCTGGAGCAGTACCTCCCCTCGCTCACGGGGACCATCAACGCCGTCACGAACGCCCCGGGGCGGCAGCTCTTCAGCCCGGTGGAGATGAGCATGCAGGCGCCCTTCGTGGACGCCGCCGCCTCCATCGACCCCAACAACCGAGGCAACACCTTCCTCTCCTACTACACCTGGGGAGCGGGAATCGGGCTGGGGCTGGACCTGGCGCTCCGCGCGCGCGGGCTGTCGCTGGACGACTACATGCAGGCCATGTGGCGCGACTTCGGGCGGCTCCAGGACACGGTGGCCCTGGCCCCGCTGAAGCCCTACACCATCGACGACCTGCGGAACACGCTCGCCACGCTCACGAAGGACCGGGCCTTCGCGGACGACTTCTTCCGCCGGTACGTGGAGGGACACGAAGTCCCCGACTACGAACGCCTCCTCGCTCCGGCCGGCCTGGTGCTCCGGAAGGCGCAGCCCGGCCAGGCCTGGATCGGAGAGGCGGTGATCGGCTACGACGAGGAGCAGGCCGAGCTGGGCGCGTACCCGCTGACCGGCTCTCCGCTGTACCGCGCCGGCCTCACGCGCGGGGACCGGATCGTCTCGCTCGGCGGCCGCCCCGTGACCTCGCGGCAGGACGTCGCCGAGGTCCTGGCGGCGCACCGGCCGGGCGACGCCGTGGCGGTGGAGTTCGAAGGCCGCTCGGGCCGCCGCGCCGCCTCGCTGCAGACGGTGGAGAGCCCCGTGCTGGAGGTGGCGACCTACGAGGCGGCGGGCCGCCCGGTGACGGCCGCCGTCCGCTCCTTCCGGCAGGGCTGGCTCGGGTCGAAGGCGGGCCGCAGGTAGCCGGAGTCGCAGGTACCGCATCGCCGTACGACGGCCCCTTTCCCGAGCCCGGGGGAGGGGCCGTTCGCCGGGCGGGAGCGGGGCGGGCCCGTGACGGTCGATTCATGGGCCGCCCGTTCGTCCATAGGACGAGGAGCGCGGAAGGGCCGGGCTCCGGAACCCATGAGAAAGGCCGAAGCGACCCATGCCGAATTACGTCCTGTTCCTTCACGAAGACCCGGCCGACTGGGCCGGCGTGTCGCCGGAGGAGATGCAGCGGGTGATCGAGAAGTACCGGGCCTGGCACGAGGGGCTGGTCCGGGACGGCAGGCTGGTGGAGGGCTACAAGCTCGTGGACGGGAGCGGGCGGACGATCGTGCGGCGCGGGGGAGAGACGTCGGAGACGGACGGTCCGTACGCCGAGGCCCGCGAGATCGTCGGCGGGCTGTTCGTGGTGCAGGCGGACGGCTACGACGCGGCGGCGGAGATCGCGCGGGAGTGCCCCGCCCTGGAGTACGGAACCCGGATCGAGCTGCGTGAGGTCGACCCCACCTGAGGCCCGGGGCGCTGCGGCCGGCCCCGGCACGGAGCTTCACGGGCTGGTGGACGGCCTGTTCCGCCGGGAGGCGGGGCGGATGGTGTCCGCTCTGTGCCGGGTGTTCGGGCCGCACAACCTGGAACTCGCGGAGGACGTGGTGCAGGAGGCCCTCCTCCGCGCGCTCCGGGAGTGGCCCTTCCGCGGCGTCCCCGACGACCCGCGCGCCTGGTTGACGCGGGTGGCGCGGAACCGGGCGCTCGACCTGCTGCGCCGCGACGCGAGCCTCGCGCGCAAAGCGCCGCTGCTGCGGGTGGAGGAGGGGAGCGGACCCTTGCCGGAGGTGTTCTTCGACGGCGAGGTGGAGGACGACACGCTCCGCATGGTGTTCACCTGCTGCCACCCGGCGGTGCCGCGCGAAGCGAGGGTGGCTTTGACGCTGAAGACGGTGGGCGGCTTCGGGGTGCCGGAGATCGCGCGGGCGTACCTGGCGAAGCCGGCCACGATCGCGCAGCGGCTGGTCCGGGCGAAGCGGCGGATCCGGGAGGCCGGGGTGAGGTTCGAGGTGCCGGCGGGCGAGCAGCTCCCCGCGCGGCTGGACTCGGTGCTGGAGGTGCTCTACCTCGTCTTCAACGAGGGGTACGCGGCGGCGAGCGGGGAAGCGGCGCTGCGGGCCGACGTGTGCGCGGAAGCGATCCGCCTCGCGGAGAAGGTGGCCGCGCATCCGGCGACGGCGCTCCCCCGCGCCCACGCGCTCGCCGCGCTGCTCCTCCTGCAGGGCGCGAGGCTCCCCGCCCGAACGGACGACGGGGGAGACCCCGTGCTGCTCCCCGGTCAGGACCGCTCGCGCTGGGACCCGGGGATGCTGGCGCGCGGCTTCGCGCACCTGGAGCGCGCGGCCCGGGGCGGCCACCTGTCCCCGTACCACCTGGAGGCGGGGATCGCCGCCGCGCACGCGGCCGCCCCTTCGTTCGAGGCGACGGACTGGCCCTACATCCTCACCCTGTACGACGCGCTCCTGGCCGTGAAACCCTCCCCGGTGGCCTCCCTGAACCGGGCGGTGGCCCTGGCGATGGGGGAAGGTCCCGGCCCCGCGCTGGAAGCGGTCGACGGGTTGGCCGATCACCCCGCGCTCGCGGAGTACCCGCTGCTGCACGCCGTCCGCGGCGACCTTCTCGCCCGGCTGGGCGAAACGGGTCGCGCCGCCGCCTGCTTCCGGCGCGCGCTGGAGCTGCCGCTGAGCGAGCCGGACCGCAGGCTGATGGAGCGTCGCGCGAGGGAGTGCGAAGCGGAGGGGCGGGCGGAGACCCGCCTCCCCGCGGCAGGTCAGGTGTTCGGTACGTAGAGGACCACCTGGTCCCCTTCCCGCACCGAGATCTCCTGGCTGATGGGCGTCTGGTTGCTCCCGATCGGATCGACGAGGAACCGGAGGCTGGTGATGCCGGCGACCGCGCTGCGGGGGATGGTGAGCACCTGGGTGGTCACCGCGGGCACCGTTCCCAGCCGGATCCGCTGGCTGCCCCGCATGGCGAACACGTTCACGGACGACCAGCTCCGGTTCTCCACCTTCACGGTGGTGCGGTCGCCGGGCTCGGAGGCCCGGCCGTGGTTGCCGGCGCACCCGGCCAGCAGGAGGACCGGCAGCAGGAAGAACAGCAGGTGACGAAGGGATCTCACGGGCACACCTCGACAGGTTCGGGTTCGAATCGGGGCAACGGCCCGTCACCCCTCCCACGGCCGGGACGCCGCGAGCCGCTCCCTCAGCCCGTCCTCCGGCATCTCCGAGAGTTCTCGCTCGGCATCCCTCACCGTTTCGGCTTCCAGGGGCGCGACCCGGACGTCCCGCGCGGATCGCAGGGAGAACAGGAGGACCACGGTCCCCCACGACTCCCTCCCTACTGTCACGTCCCAGCTCCGCCCCCCGGCGTCCTCGAAGCTACGCATCTGTCGGGCCCGCGGGTTCGACGTGCGCGTCCAGCGCCTCGTCCAGGAGGCGCGTGAGGGTGGAATCCGATGCGCTCACGGGGCCCACGTGCTTCCACAGGATCGTCCCGTCGCGGCCGATGAGGAAGGTGCTGGGGACGCCCAGGGTGCGGAACGTGGAGGAGACCCGCTCCTCCGGGTCGAGCCACACGTCGTACGTCACCCCGTACTCGCGCGCGAACGCCTCCACCGCGGCCCGGTCGGCGCGGTCGTCCACGCTTACGCCCACCAGGGCGAGCCCGCGGGGCTCGTACCGCTCGTGCAGCTCCTGGAGCGCGGGGATCTCCTCCCGGCAGGGGTGGCACCAGGTGGCCCACACGTTCAGGAGCACCACCCGGCCGCGCAGCCCGGCCAGGGAGGCCGAGTCGCCCCGCATTCCCACGGCGGCGTACGCGGGAGCGGGCCCCCCCACCTCGGGCGGCGCGATGCGGGCTTCCGCCCCGCACCCGGCGAGCAGGAGGAGCAGCGCCGCGGCCGGAGCCCCCCGCCTCACCTGCCCCCTCCCAGCGTAGCCCGCGCCGTGCGGACCGTGGACGGGTCGCCGGGCTCGGTCCAGGCGAACACCACCTCGCCTCCGCTCCGGGCCATCCGCGGGAAGCCGCTGGCCCGCTCCCCGCTGGAGGAGGCCACCGTCACCGGCGCGCTCCGCTTCCCGCCGGGCGCGATCCGGCGGACGCGGACCTCCGCCGCCGCGCCGCCCGTCCGCTCGATCCAGCTCACCAGAGCGTGGCCGTCGTCCAGCAGCTCCACGTCCACCCGCCCGGCGGGGTCCCCGTCGTCCACGCGCACCGGGAGGCCGAAGGTGGCCCCCGCGTCGTCGGAGAAGGCCACCTGCACGCGGGCGGTGTCGCGCGCGCCGGTGAACCAGGCCACGGCCACGCGCTCGCCGCGGGCGGCGGCCTGCGGGCCGTTCACGGGACACGCGGGGATCTTCCACCCGTCGGCGTGCACCGGCTTCGGCTCGGTCCAGCGTCCGTCCACCCGCCGCACGACGTAGACGTCGCGGACCTCGTCGGGAGAGCGGCCGCGGTAGACGACCAGCGGTCCGGCGGAGGTGGCGGCGTACCCGGTCTGGCAGCAGTCGCAGATGCGCGCGTCCAGCTCCCGCTCCGCGCCGGGGCCGCCCCCCGGTGCCAGGGTGGCGTGCATCAGCATCGTCTCTCCGTCGCCGTGCCCGTCTTCCGCAGCGACGTACTTCCGTCCGTCGAGCCACACCGCGCCCACCGAGTCGCCCCCGGCCGCCCAGAGGGAGACGAAGCCGTGCTCGGCCGCGACGCCGTCGGCGTGGGGAACGACGCCCGGGGTCCAGGTGGCGCCGCCGTCCGAGGAGCGGGTGATCCTCACGTCGTACGCGTAGCGGCCCTCGCCGCTCCGCTGCAGCCAGTGGGCCGCGAGCCGCCCGCCCGGGAGGACGGCCAGGGACGGGAAGTCCGCCCAGTTCACGAACCAGCCGCGCCCCGCTGCGATGGTGCGGGGCGCGGACCAGCGCCCGTCCTCCAGCACCGAGAAACGGAGGGCGTGCGTGGAATCGGGACCGGGCTCGGTCCAGCTCAGGTACACGCGGCCGTCGTCGCCCGCGGCGAGGCTGGGCTGGGCGCTCCCGGGCGCGACGGGCGACGGGATCTCCCCCGGCTCCCCCGGAGCGGGCACGGCGGAGGAGGAGCCGGCATCCCCGCCGCCGCACGAGGCGAGGCCGGGGAGCGCGAGGGCACAGGCGAGGAGGACGCGGCGCACGGGACCCTCCCCGCTACTGGAAGTTGGCGGGCGGAGTGGGCTGCCCGCCGGGGCTCCACCGGGGAGCCGGGCCGTCGGCGAGCAACCGCACGGCCTGCACGGCGGCGTCGACCACGCGCGCCATGTGGTCGAAGTCGATGCGCTCCACCTCGTCGTCCACCGTGTGGTAGTCCTCGTGAAGCCCGAACGACGAGAGCGTGTGCGCCGGGACGCCCGCCCAGGCGAATACGACGTTGTCGCTCCGCTCGAAGAAGTTCTGCGCCGGGCGCGGGTCGGGGACGATGGGGTTCCCGGCGGCGCGCAGCATCTCGCCCATGGTGGAGCGGTCGTAGCCGGTGAGCCAGGCCCGCCCGGGTCCGCCGGCCAGCGAGTCGGGCCGGCCGATCATCTCGATCTGCAGGTCTGCCACCGTGCGCTCCAGGGGCACGCGGGGGTTGCGGACGTACCACCGGATCCCGGTGAAGCCCACCTCCTCGCCGGTGGTCAGAAGGAAGACGACGCTGCGCTTCGGCGGGGACTTCGCCAGCGCCCGGGCGATCTCCATGACGGCCACGGTGCCGGAGGCGTCGTCGTCGGCGCCGTTGTTGATGGAGTCCCCGTTCACCGGCCGGCCGATGCCGATGTGGTCGAAGTGCGCGCCCACGACCACGTACTCGTCGCGGAGCGCCGGGTCGCTCCCCCGGAGGATCCCCACCACGTTGACGTCGTCGGCGCGGCGGGCGGCGGGAACGGTGTCGGAGTCGGCCAGGGTGTTCAGCAGCCGGTAGGCGGTGGTGCCGTTGGGCCGCTGGACGAGCGCCATGGGAACGCGCTGGTAGTAGGCGCTGTCGCCGGCCGGCTCGATCCCGTAGCTTCGCAGGCGCTCGGCGATGTACCGCGCGGCGCGCGCGCTCCCCGGCGTGGCCGTGCGCCGGCCCTCCATGCTGTCCGCGGCAAGTACGGAGAGCTGGACCCGGATCTCGTCCGGCGAGGTGCCGCCGACGGCCGGGGCCGGAACAGGCGCGACGTCGGCCACCGGGGGGGGCGCGGGAGAGCACGCCGCGAGCGCGACGGCGCAGGCGGCAAGGAGCTGCGGGGGGACGGACCTCGATCGGGGCATCGTCGGCTCGGTGCGGGGAAGGGCTGCTCTCGATGTTCGTTGGGCTCCGCCAATATGGGGATGCCGCGGCCAGGGGGGCAACGTCGCGGGCCGGGCGGCGCGGCCGGACGCGTCTTCGGCGCACCTGTCGTGTACTCTCCGGGACACTCCCCGTCCTCTTTCAGGGTCACCTTCGCAGCGCCTCCCCGCCCCACCCGCGCCGAACTCCCGATGCCTCCGGCGGTTGGACTTTCCCTGGCGCCACGGCACTCCTCCTGCATCCGCGCGACCGTACCACGCCCCGACCCCACCTGCGCGGTCCGGGATTCACTGTGGGCCCATCCCCTACCCCACCGACCGAATGACCCCCTCGCGATCCGCCTCCGTGCGCTGTCGGCGCAGGTGGCTCCTGGCGTCGGCCGTCCTCGCCCTCCTGCCGGTGCCGGCAGCCTCCCTTTTCGCACAGGAAACCCCCGGCGGTCCCTCCCCCGTTCTGTACGGCCAGGTCGTGGACGCGCGGAGCCGGGAGCCGATCGCCAGCGCGGAGGTACAGATCGCGAGCCTCCAGCGGACCGTCCTCACCGACACGAGGGGACGCTTCCTCTTCTCCGACGTCGAGCCGGGGAGCTACGAGGTCGCCGTGCAGCGTATCGGCTACCAGTCCGTCACGAAAGCGTGGGAGGTGGGCGCGGCGCCGAAGCCCCTCTCCGTGGAGCTGGAGCCGGACCCCGTCCTGCTGGAGGGGATCCGGATCACCCAGAGCCGCCTCCACAGCCGTATGAATGCCGTGGGCATGAGTACCCGCGTGGTCACGAAGCACGTCCTGGCCTACAGTCCCGCCCCCGACGTCGAGCAGTTGCTGAAGGTGCACGCGGGCCTGCGGCCGGTCCTGTGCCACTCACTCCTCGAGCCACGGTTCAACCGCGACGGGTGCTACGTGGTCCGCGGACAGCCGACGACGGTGATCGTGTGCATCGACGAGCGGAGCGCCCCGGGAGGAATGGTGGATTTGAGGTACTACAGGCCGTGGGAGGTGGAGCGGATCGAGATCTACGGGGGAGGGCGCCACGTCAAGGTGTACACCACGCAGTTCCTGGAATGGGCCGCGAAGCAGCGTTATACGCCCATGCCTTACGTCCCGTACGCATGCTGAGGCGCGCGGGCGGCCTTCTCGCGGCGGAATCCTTGCATCCGGAGAGAGCGAGCCGGACGACGCCCGCCGGCCCGGACGATCCCCCGTGCGCGCCCCGCGAGGGCGCAGGAGAGCCGCCGTGAAGGACGCGAACCGGCGCGACTACTATCGCATCGACTACCCGGACTCGCATCGCCCTCGCCTGTGGGCGTCGTTCGGCTGCCTGGAAGTGCTCGACTGCTCCGAGACCGGGCTCCGCTACCGTCTCTCCGGAGAGCCCGCACCGGAGGTCGGAGCCGAGGTGGAGGGGCGGCTCCGGCTGGGGAGCGGCCGGGACCTCCGCGTCCACGGGCGCGTGACCCGGGTCCGCGAGGGCTCCGTCGCGCTGGACCTCTCCGAGCCGGGGATCCCCTTCCGGGTCATCCTCCAGGAGCAGATCCACCTCCGCCGGTGCGCGCTGGCGCCGGAGGCGGCGCCCCGGAGCGCCCGGCGGGACCCGTCCGCCCCCGAGTCGTCCGTGCGCTGAACGCGGCCGTCCACGGGCCGCTCGGGAGCGGGGCAACCTTGAACCCCGTCCGTGGAGTCTCTACCTTCGTCCGACAGGGGGCCACGCGACCGGCGCGGCCCCCACGTCCTTTCAGGAACCGGTTCTTCCGCCGCACCATGTCGACGCAGTCCTCCCTCCCGCGCTCCTTCGAGCGTGCAGTTCGCGACCTCTCCCGCACGTTCACCCTGGAGCCGGACGCGGCACTGCTCGCACTCCTGGAATCGGGGGGTCGAGCGCTGCGGGCCGATTCCGCCAGCCTGTGGATGCTGGAGGATGCGCCGGACCGCGCGGTGCGCCGCGGCGCGTGGTCGAAGGCGGGCGGGATCGAAGACGGGGACGCGGCCGGCCCGGCCCTGGACGCCGGGCGGATCGCCGCCCTGCGGGAGCGGTGCGTGGTGGAGGACCCGGCCCCCGGCGCCGGGCTGGAAGCCGCCGTCTGGTCCGGCGGCGGCGTGGCGGGATGGGTGCGGATGGAGCGCCCGGAAGGCGGGTGGAGCGCGGAGGAGCGCGTCTTCGCGGCGACCCTGGCGGACCGCGCGTCACTGGCGCTGGAGCGCGAAGCCCGGCTCCGTGCCGAGCGGACGCTGCGGGAGCGAGAGCGGCAGGTGGAGGAGGTGGAGACGCTGACCCGGCTGGGGAGCTGGGACTGGCACCTCCCCTCCGACCGGATCACCTGGTCGCGCGAGCAGCTCCGCATCCACGGTCTGGACGAGGCGTCGGGGCCTCACGACTTCGCGGGGTTCCTGGCGTCGGTCCACCCGGACGACCGCGCGCGGATCGTGGAGGAGTGCGACCGGCTGCGGAGGACCGGGGCGCCGTTCTCGTTCGAGTACCGTATCGTCCGCCCGGACGGCGCCGAACGGCTCCTTCACGCGCTGGGGCAGCTTCTCCCGGACGAATCCGGCGGCCTCGTCCGCATGGTGGGCACCTCCCACGACGTGACGGACGCGCGGCGCACGGAGGAGGCGCTGCGCGAGTCGGAGGAGAGCTACCGCACCCTCTTCCACCACTCCTCCGACGCCATCTTCGTCCACGACGTGCGGACCGGCGCGGTGCTGGACGCCAACTCCGCCGCCTGCGCGCTGAGCGGCGCCACGCCGGAGCAGCTCCACACGGCCGCACTCTCCATCATCGCGAACGGGCCTCCGCCGTTCACGCCGGAGCGCGCCCGGGAATACCTCCACCGCGCCGCCACCGGCGAGCCCCAGCGCTTCGAGTGGATGTCCTTCCACGTCGAGACGGGCGAGGAGATGTGGGTGGAGGTCAGCCTCCAGCGCGTCAACATCCGCGGCGTGGACCGCCTGCTCGCGCTGGCGCGCGACATCCGGGAGCGCAGGGAGACCGAGCGGGCGCTGCGCGAGTCGGAGGAGAGCTATCGCACCCTCTTCCACCACTCCTCCGACGCCATCTGGGTGCACGACCTGGAGACGGGCGCGTTCCTCGACGTCAACCAGCGGGCGTGCGAGATGTACGGCTACCCCGTCGAGGAGGCGAAGGAGATCGGCGTGGCGGGGCTGAGCTGGGGCGAGCCGCCCTTCACCCCCGGGGAAGCCCAGGAGTTCCTCCGGCGCGCCGCCGCGGGCGAGCCCCAGCGCTTCGAGTGGCTGGGACGGCACCGCGACGGCTCTCCCGTGTGGGGCGAGGTGCAGCTCCGCCGGGTGACCATCCTCGGAGAGGACCGCATCCTCGCCACCGCGCGGGACATCGCGGACCGGAAGCGCACGGACGAGCTGCTCCGTCGCCAGACCGAGGAGCTGGAGGCCCACGTCGCCGAGCGGACCGCCGAGCTGGCCGCCTCCAACGAGGCGCTGGAAGAGGAGGTCGTGGAGCACGAAGCCGCCAAGCAGGAGCTGATGGAGAGGACCCAGGAGCTGGAGGGGATCTTCCAGGCGCTCCCGGACCTGTACTTCCGCATGCGCGGCGACGGCACCGTCGAGGAGTTCCGCGCAGGAGCGCACGTGCTGGCGGTGCCGCCCTCGGAGTTCCTGGGGCGGCGGATCCAGGAGATGCTCCCGCCGGACGTGGGCGAGCGCGTGGTGGAGGTGATGGAGGAGGTGCGGAGCACCGGCGGCCTGGTGTGCATGGAGTACGCGCTGCCGCTGGACGTGGGGCTGCGGGAGTTCGAAGGGCGCCTCCTCCCCCTGGGGGACGGGCGGGTGATCGCGGTGGTGCGCGACATCACCGAGCGGAAGGAGGCGGAGCGCGCCCTCCAGGCCCGCGAGGAGCACTTCCGCGGGCTGATCGAGAACGCCCACGACATCATCTGCATCCTGGACCCCGACGGGGTCATGGCGTACCTGAGCCCGCCCACGCAGCGAATCCTGGGCTTCGCCCCGGAGGCGCTGACGGGGCGCCTCGCCTTCGAGTACATCCACCCGGACGACCAGGCCATGGTCGCGTCCGTGCTCGGCCGCATCCTCCAGGAGCCGGGGTTCACGGGACACGCGGAGTACCGCTTCCTGGCCGCGGACGGGAGCTGGTGCCGGCTGGAGGCGTTCGGGAGGCTCCTGAACCCTGACGACCCCGCGGCCGGGGTGGTGGTCAACGCGCGCGACGTCACCGAGCGGAAGGCGGCAGAGGAGGGGCTGGCCCGTGCCAAGGAGGAGGCGGAGTCCGCGAACCGCGCCAAGAGCGAGTTCCTTTCGCGCATGAGCCACGAGCTGCGCACCCCGCTGAACAGCATCCTCGGGTTCGCGCAGGTGCTGGACCGGGCGGGGCTCCCGTCGGAGCAGCACAAGTCGCTCCACCACATCCTCCGGGCGGGGCGCCACCTCCTCCAGCTCATCAACGAGGTGCTGGAGATCGCGCGGATCGAGTCCGGGCGGCAGAGCCTCTCGCTGGAGCCGGTGAGGATCGGCGCAGTGCTGCAGGAGGCGGTGGGGCTGGTACGCCCCCTGGCAGAGCAGTGGCGGGTGTCCGTGGACGACGCCCCCCGCGAGCACGCGGACGTGTACGTCCGGGCCGACCGGCAGCGGCTCACCCAGGTGCTCCTCAACCTCCTCTCCAACGCCATCAAGTACAACCGGCCCGGAGGGAGCGTACGGCTGGAGTGCGTGTCCGTCCCGGAAGCGGAAGGCGCCTCCCCGCGCCTGGCGGTCCGGGTGGTGGACACGGGCCGCGGCATCCCCTCCGACCGGACGGAGCAGCTCTTCGTCCCGTTCGCGCGCCTCGGAGCCGAGCAGACGGAGATCGAGGGGACGGGGCTGGGGCTGGCGCTCTCGCAGCGCCTGACGGAGGCCATGGACGGGAGCCTGGCCCTCGAGTGGAGCGGCCCGAAGGGGAGCGTCTTCCGCCTGGAGCTTCGCACGGCGGACGACCCCCTGGAGCGGGTGGACGACGCGCGAAGGACCGCCGCCGAGGAGGAGTTTCCGCACGCCCCCGCGACGCTCCTCTACGTGGAGGACAACCTTGCGAACCTCAGCCTCGTGGAGACCATCCTCCTCTCCCGGCCGGGGTGGCGCACCATGTCCGCGCTCCAGGGCCAGCTGGGCGTGGAGCTGGCGCGCGAGCACCTTCCGGACCTGGTGCTGCTGGACCTCCACCTCCCCGACATCAGCGGCGAGGAGGTGCTCCGCCGCCTCCGCGCGGACGGCCGGACCGCGCGGATCCCGGTGGTGGTGATCAGCGCGGACGCCACGCCCACCATGGTGCAGCGGCTGCGCACGGCCGGCGCGGACGCGTACCTCACCAAGCCGCTGGACATCGACGAGTTCCTGGAGACGGTGGAGCGCTTCCTCCCGCACCGGAGGACGCCCCGGTGATCTCGGACGCCCTGCGCGGCCTCACCCTCCTTCTCGTCGACGACGAGGAGGCCAACCTCGACCTGCTGGAAGCGTTCCTCCGCAGCGACGGCTACGGAACGCTGGTGAGGACGTCGGACGCGCGGCAGGCCGTGCCCCTGCTGGAGCGGCACGCCCCGGACCTGGTGCTCCTCGACCTCCACATGCCCTACCGCAGCGGGTTCGAGGTGCTGGAGGAGATCCGCGCCCACACCCTGCCGGACGAGTACCTCCCGGTGCTGGTGCTCACCGCGGACGCCACGGCGGACGCCAAGGAGCGGGCCCTCTCCAGCGGGGCGAACGACTTCCTGGTCAAGCCGCTCTTCGGCACGGAGGTGCTCCTCCGCGTCCGCAACCTGCTGGAGACGCGCGTGCTCCACCTGCAGGAGAAGGCGGCCCGCTCCGCCGCGGAGGCCGCCGCGGACCGCGCGGCGCTCCTCGCGGACGCCAGCCGGGTGCTCGCCGCCTCCCTGGACAACGACACCGCGCTGGCGCAGCTCGCCCGGCTGGTGGTGCCGCGGCTCGCGGACGCGTGCGTGGTGGAGATGACCGAGGGCTGCGGCTTCGTGCCCGTCGCGGTGGCCCACGCGGACCCGGAGCGGGAGACGGCCCTCCGGGCCTCCCTCGCCCCCGCGGACGGAGCCCACCCGCTCGCCGAGCTGTTCCGGGGCGAGCGAGCGGCGCTCCTCCCGGGCGCGCTCGCGTACGGCGCCCCGTCCGGCACCCCGCTCGCCCCCGGCGCGACGGTGGTGGCCCCGGTGCGCTCCGCCGGGAGGACGCTGGGCGGGGTGGTGCTGGTGCGCGCGGGCGAGGACCGCCGCTTCGAGCGGGAGGAGCTGGAGCTGGCCGAGGAGCTGGCGCGCCGCGTCGCCGTGGCCGCCGAGAACGCCCGCCTCTTCGCCCAGGCCCAGGAGGCCACGCGCGCGCGCGACCACACGCTCGCCGTGGTGGCGCACGACCTCCGGAACCCCCTGGCGTCCATCGCCATGAGCGCGGAGATGCTGCTCCACATGCTCCCGCCCCGGGCGACCGCCTTCCACAAGGAGTCGCTGGAGGGAATGCACCGGTCCGCCCACCGCATGCACCGGCTGGTGGACGACCTGCTGGACGTGGCGCGGATGGAGATGGGAGGAGTGGCGCTGGAGCTGGCGGACCGGGACGCCGCCGCGCTCTTCGCCGACGCCGAGGCCATGCTCCGCCCGCTCGCGGAGGCACGCTCCGTACACCTGGAGTTCACCGTGGGCGCCCCGCCCCGCCGCGTGCGCGCCGACGGGTTCCGCGTGGGGCAGGTACTCTCCAACCTCGTGGGGAACGCGCTGAAGTTCTCCCCGGAGGGATCGCGGGTCTCGGTGACCTGCGCGGCGTCGGGAGGGGAGCTGCGGGTCTCCGTGAGCGACCAGGGCCCCGGGATCCCCGCGGAGCAGCTTCCCCACCTCTTCGGCACCTTCTGGCAGGCCGACCGGGGCGACCGGCGCGGGGTGGGGCTGGGACTCTCCATCGCCCGCGACGTGGTGGAGGCGCACGGCGGCCGCATCTGGGTGGATACCCACCCCGACGCGGGGAGCACCTTCCACTTCACCCTCCCCTTCTCGACCTCCGCGTCGACACCGCTCCCTGCGGAACCGACGAAAGCCGGCTGAAAGCCGCCCCGCTCAGCTCCGCCGGCGCTCCGCGCACCTGAGCGCCTCCAGGTCCAGCTCCGCCGAGGGCGTGGTGTCCGCGGCCAGCACCCGCCGCATGTAGTCCAGCGCGCGGCGGTTCTCCTCCGGGCACGCGGAGGCCGTGCAGTCCGCGGGGACGTGGAGGTGGAAGTCTCTCATGTACGCGTCGCTCGCCGTGAAGAGCACGCACATGTCCCCGCTGATCCCGGTGAGGACGAGCCGCGACGCCCCCAGGTACTCCAGCAGCGTCTCCAGCGTGGTGGCGAAGAACGCGGAGTGCTTGGGCTTGAGGACGAAGTAGTCGTCCGGGTCCGGGTGGAGGAGCCGCGCCAGCGGCTCGCCCCGCACCCCGTCCGAAAGGCAGTGCTCCACCACCTCCCGGAAGTCCGAGCGCCAGCGCCCGAAGTTGTCGTTGGCGTAGATCACCGGGACCCCCGCCTCCCTCGCCTTCCGCTTCAGCCCGGCGATCCGCTCCGCCGCCGCTACGGCGCCCTCCGCCAGCACCTCGGCCCCCGGGAACTCCAGGTCGTTGATCATGTCGACGATCACCAGCGCGACCGGCGACCGGTCCGGCGCGTTTCCGTGCAGGTCGTGGTTCTTCTCGGGCATCGGGGAGTTCGCTCCTGGGTGGCGGCGTTCGACTCCCCCGCGAGAGCAGGCGGCGTGCCGCGCGGTGCCGCTCCCCTACCCCCGCATGCGCCGGAGCTGCCCGGGCTGCATCAGCCAGTGGAGGCGGGCGCGCTCCGGGCCCGGATCCCCCTCGAACCCGAGCAGGCACGCGCTCCCCTTCTTCAGCTCCACGAAGGAGGAGACGCGCCCGGAAAGGAGCCAGCTCACCAGCTCCCCCAGGTCCGGCTCGTGCCCCACGACCGCCACCGGACCTCCCTCCACGTGGAAGGAGCGGAGGCGATCCACGAGCCGGGACGGCCCGACGCCCGGCGAAAGCTCGCTCCAGGTGTCCCGCTCCACGCCCCCGTAGACTTCGGCCAGGACGTCCGCGGTCTGGACGGCGCGGACCAGCGGGCTGGCGGCGAGCAGCGCGATGTCGGGGACGACGACGCGCAGCCCTCCCGCGGCCCGGCGCATCCGGCGGCGCCCCCGCGGAGTCAGCGGGCGGAAGCGGTCGTCCCGGCCGGAGAGGGCGAACTCCTCGCGGTCCTCAGCGATGGCGTGGCGGATGACGAGTAGCTGCATGGAGCCTCCGGCTGAGGGTGGAGGGCCTCGGATCCCGTACGGCGGAGCCCTCCCGCACGTCACGGACCTGCACGGCGGGCGGCGCGAAGGGTACGGCACCTTGCCCCGGCGCACGCCAGGCGATAGGTATACCCTACACTTCCAACGGTTTCTGCCGAACTCCATCCGTTCCGCCATGCATACGCCCCGACTCCTCCTGGTCGTCGGGCTGCTGTGCGCCGTGCCGCTCGGCGCGCAGCAGCCGAAGAAGCCCCTCGTCCCCGAGTCCTTCGACCGCTGGCGCTCCGTGGACAGCCCCGCGCTCTCCCGCGACGGGAGCTGGGCGGTCTACACCCTGGTGCCGCAGGTGGGCGACGGAGAGGTGGTGGTCCGCCGCCTCCCCGCCGGCCCCGAGTTCCGCCACTCGCGCGGCTACATCGGCCGCCCGCAGACCCAGCCGGGGCGCTCCGGCCCCGGCTTCAACGCCCCCGAGGCGCAGCTCACCGCGGACGGGCGCTTCGCCGTGTTCACCGTGGAGCCTTCCCGCGCCGAGTACGAGGCCGCGCGGCGGGAGAAGCGGAAGCCCGCGGACATGCCCGGCACCGGGCTGGGGATCATGGCCCTCCCCGAAGGCCGCACGACCACGGTGGCGGGGGTGAAGTCGTTCCGGCTGCCGAAGGACTCCGGCCGCTGGGTGGCCTACCTCCTCGACCAGAAGGACGACGCGAAGGCGGCACCCGCGGACAGCACGCCGCAGACGCCGCTCGCCGCCGCGGTCCCGGGCGGAACTCCCCGCCCCGTGGCCGCCGACTCCAGCCGAGGCGACCGCAGGAAGAAGGAGACCGGCTCCACCCTCGTGCTGCGCGACCTGCAGACCGGCGCGGAGCAGCGGATCGCCGACGTGACGGCGTACACCTTCGACGACGCGGGCCGCTGGCTGGGCTACACCGTCTCCTCCGGGGACGGCGCGGCGGACGGCGCCTACGTCCGCTCCCTGGCGGACGGGCGCACGCACGCCCTGCTGAGCGGCGAGGGGAGCTACAAGGCGCTCGCGTTCGACCGGGCGGGCACGCAGGCGGCCTTCGTCTCGGACCGCGAAGAGTACGGCCGGGACGGCGCCCGGTACGCGCTCTACCACGCCTCGCTCCGCGACCTGCGGGCGCGCCGGGTGGTGGGTCCGGACGCCGGGAGCGGTCTCCAGGTGTCGGACCGGGCGACGCTCCGCTTCAACCGGGGCGGCTCGTCGCTCTTCTTCGGCGCCGCCCCCGCCCCGCTGGACTCCATCCCGGCGGACTCGCTGGCGGACAAGGCGGTGTTCGACCTGTGGCACTACCGGGACGCGCGCCTCCAGACCCAGCAGCGCGTGGAGGCGTCACGCGACCGCGAGCGCTCCTTCGCCGCCGTGTACGACCTCCGCGGCGGGCGCTACCGGGTGGTGGGCAACGACACCCTCAACCGCGTGACCTTCTCGGAGGACGGCCGGGTCGCGCTCGCGGCGACCAACCTCCCCTACGCGGTGGAGTCCATGTGGGGCGAGGGCGGCACCGACGCCTACGTGGTGGACGCCGCCCGTGGGACCCGGCGGCTCGTCGCGCAGCGCATCTCGTTCGCTCCCACGCTGTCCGCGGGAGGGCGGTACGTGCTCTACTTCGACCGCGACCGCAGGTGGAAGACGTACGAGGTGGCGAGCGGGCGCACCCACGACCTCACGGGGGGCCTCGCCGGCGTGCGCTTCGACCAGGAGACGTGGGACACGCCCAACGAGCCCGCCCCGTACGGGGTGGCCGGCTGGACGTCGGACGACCGCTCCGTGCTCCTCTACGACCGCTACGACGTGTGGGAGGTGGACCCCTCGGGGCGCCGCCCCGCGCGCGTGGTGACCGACTCGGTGGGGCGCCGCGGGAAGACGCAGTTCCGGGTGGTGAACCTGGATCCCGACCGCGAGTTCATCGACCCGTCCGTCCCCCTCCTCCTCCGCGCGATGGACGAGGAGACCAAGGCGAGCGGGTACTGGAGCGACCGCCTGGGGGTGACGGCCGCGCCGCGGCAGCTCGTCATGGACGCCCGGCAGTTCGGGATGCCCCGCAAGGCCAAGGACGCGGACGTGTACCTCTTCACCCGCTCCTCCGTGGCGGAGGCGCCGGACCTTTGGGTGAGCGGCCCCGACTTCGCGAACGCGGCCCGCGTCTCCGACGCCAACCCGCAGCAGGCGGAGTACCGCTGGGGGAGCGTGGAGCTGGTGAGCTGGAGGAGCACGGACGGGGTGGAGCTGAAGGGGCTTCTCTACAGGCCGGAGGACTTCGACCCCTCGAAGAAGTACCCCATGGTCGTGTACTTCTACGAGAGCCTCTCCGACAACCTTCACCAGTACCAGGCCGGCGTGCCGCGCAACACCACCCAGCCGATGCTCTACGCGTCCAACGGGTACCTGGTGTTCATGCCGGACATCCACTACACGCCCGGCTACCCGGGCGAGAGCGCGATCAAGTCCATCGTGCCGGGCGTGCAGACGCTGATCTCGCGGGGCTTCGTGAACCCCGCCGCGGTGGCGATCCAGGGGCAGTCGTGGGGCGGCTACCAGGTGGCCTACATGATCACCCGCACCCCCATGTTCGCGGCGGCGATGGCGGGCGCGCCGGTGGCGAACATGACCAGCGCCTACGGCGGGATCCGCTGGGAGTCCGGGGTGGCCCGTCCCTTCCAGTACGAGCGGGGGCAGAGCCGCATCGGCGGATCCCTCTGGGACGAGCCCTGGCGTTACATCGAGAACTCGCCGCTGTTCGCGCTGGACCGGGTGTCCACCCCGCTCCTGATGATGCACAACGACGCGGACGGCGCGGTGCCCTGGTACCAGGGGATCGAGATGTTCGTCGGGATGCGCCGCCTGGGGAAGGAGGTGTACATGGTGAACTACAACGGGGACGCCCACAACCCCACCAAACGCGCCAACCAGCTCGACATCGCGCGGAGGACGATGGAGTTCTTCGACCACCACCTCAGGGGCGCGCCGGCGCCGGCGTGGATGCGCGAGGGGATCCCGTTCCTGCAGAAGGGCCGCGACCAGCTCGCCCCGCCCCCGGCGGAGGTGAGGACCGCGACCGCGGAGTCCGGCTCCGCCGCGCAGTAAGCGCCGCGACCTACAGGCGAGCAGGGACGGACGAGGGCCCCACGGCGCGCGCCGTGGGGCCCTCGCCTGTCCAGGAATGCCCCCAACGTGGCGGGTTCCGCGCCCACGGTTCCCGTTCCGGAATGTCCCGGGGCCTTCCCGTGCCCTAGATTGTTCATACACTGAACACGAGTACCCATTCTCCCCGCATGAACCAGCACCCCCCCAATCCCGCCCCCCTTCGCGACACGGGGCTCCGCCCGGCGTCGGCCCGGCCCGCCCCGCGCCCGGCCGCGGAGGAAAGCCCGCTGCTCGCCGCGGGGTACCGCGACACGGACCGGATCCTGAGCCGGCTCCTCCTCGCGCACCTCCCCCTGTTCGTGGCACTGGCATTCCTCCGCGGCACCTGGCTGGAGCTGGGCGTGTGGGGGCTGCCGATGATCGCGCTGGGATTCGGAGTGGCCCGCCATCGCCCGGGGACGCTGCTCTCGCGCCTGACCCTCGCCTCCGCGCTCCTGGGCTCCTCCGCGCTGATCATCCACCAGACGGGGGGGATGATCGAGATGCACTTCCACATCTTCGCCATCCTCGCCTTCCTGCTGATGTACCGCGACTGGCGGGTGCCGGTGTGGGGCGCGGGCGTGGTCGTCGTCCACCACGGCCTCTTCCACCTCCTGCAGGCGCGGGGACTTCCCGTGTACGTCTTCCAGGACCACATGGGGTGGCACATCGTCGCGGTGCACGGGGCGTGGGTGGTGTTCGAGGTGACGGTGCTGGTGCACATGGCCCGGATCCTGGAGGCGGAGACGCGGCACAGCGACGAGCTGATGCGGGCCGCGGCGGCCCTGGGCGAGGGAGACCTCACGATGCGCACCCGCTGCGGGAGCGGGGTGGTGGGACACGCGGCCACCGCCCTGAACGGGAGCATGGAGCGGCTGGCTGGCGCGGTCCGGACGGTCCGCGAGCGGGCGTCGGAGGTGACCGGAGTGGCCCACCACGTTTCCGGGACGACCGACCACGTGACGCGCGCGGCGGACGGGGTGGCGGGGTCGCTCGCCCACCTCGCGGCCAGCGCGCAGGACCAGTCGCGCAACACGCAGCGGATGGCCGCCGCGCTGGGGGGGATGGCCCGGTCCATCGAAGAGGTGGCCGACCTGGGGAGCGGCGTCTCCGATGCCTCGCACCACGCCATGACCGTCGCCCGGGAGGGGTCGCAGGTGATCCAGGAGGCCGTGGCGAGCATGGAGCGCATCCACGGCACGGTCCGCGGATCGGCCCGCGAGATGGCGGAGCTGCGCGCGCTCTCGGAGCAGATCGGGACGATCACCAGCGTCATCACCGAGGTCGCGTCGCAGACCAACCTCCTGGCGCTGAACGCCGCCATCGAGGCAGCCCGAGCCGGCGAGCACGGCCGCGGATTCGCCGTGGTGGCGGACGAGGTAGGCAAGCTGGCCGCGCGCTCCGGCGCCTCGGCCAAGGAGGCGTCGGAACTCCTGGGACGGATGAAGCAGGTGACCGGGCGCGCCGCCACGGTCATGGAGAAGGGCACGGCGGAGGCGGAGGAGGGCGCCGCCCTCGCCGCGAACGCGGGGAAGGCGCTGCGCGAGATCGTGGTGGTGGTGGAGCGGACGGCCGCCGACGTGGAGGCCATCACCCGCGCGGCGGGAGACATCGCGACCGGGAGCCGGGAGGCGCTGCGCTCAGTGGGGGTGCCGGACGCCGGGGGCCCGGAGTCCGGGCGCTCCCTGGGCGAGCTGGTCTCCGCCTCCCAGAGCAACGCGGCCGCGCTGGAGGACGCCGCCGCGTCGCTCCACGAGATCACCACCTCCATGGAGGCGGTCGCCTCGTCCGCGCAGGAGCTGGCGCGGATCTCCGACGACCTTCGGCGCGAGGTCTCCCGCTTCCGGACGGAGTCGGCGAGTGGCGGCGTCCGCGTGGAGACGGTGCGCCTCCCCGCCCCGCGACACATGGCCGGCGCCGCGTAACCCCGGCTCCGACTTGCCGGACCGGGGCGAACCTACCCATCTTTACCCGCATGTTCAGCCGAAAGCCCGTCACCGTCGAGGAGGCGCTCCGTCGCCAGAAGCGGATGCTCACCTTCGGGGGAGTCATCCTGGCGGCCCAGTTCGTCAACACCGTCGTCCTCTGGATGTCCACCGGCCGCTTTCCGACCTGGTCGGGGATGGCGTTCCTTGGGCTGTGGATCTTCTACGCCATGCTGCTCCGGCAGCACCGACGGCTGAAGGCGCTCCCCCCCGTTCCCTCCGCGAAGCCGGGGAAGAAGCGCAGGCGCCTGAGGGACCCTCACCGGAAGAGCCCGGGAGCGCGGACCCCGTAGGGTCGTCTCTCCCCGCCCGTCCGCTCCGGCCCCGCTCCTCGCCCGAGGCGCGGGGCCGGAGAGCGTTCCGCCCGGAAGGAAGCCGTTGACGGCGGGGGCGCCGGGTGCTACTCCTGGAAGCCGGGTGCCGGCCCCGGACCCTTCCGCCCCCAAAGGGCCGGCACCGCGTGGCCGCCGTGCGCTCCATCGCCGACCCGTGCCCACTTCACCGAACCGCCAGGAGCCGGACCATGCGGCCGAGCCGCGCCACCCTTCTCGTAACCCTCTCCTTCCTCGCCGCGGCTCCGGACGCGTGGGGGCAGTCGCCCCGCCCCGCCGACTCCGCCCCCGTGGCGCGTAAGCAGGCCCGCGCGGTACGCATCGTGGGGGCTCCGCCGGTGCTGGACGGCCGCCTCGACGACGCGGTCTGGCAGAACGCCCCGGTGCTGGACGACTTCGTCCAGAAGCAGCCCGACGAGGGGGCGCCCCCCACGGAGCGGACCGAGTTCCGCTTCCTGTACGACGGGGACGCGCTGTACGTGGGGGCCCGGATGTACGCGCGCGACCCGTCGAAGATCCAGGCCCCGGTGAGCCGCCGCGACAACGCCGCACAGGCGGAGCACGTCTGGATCTCGCTGGACACCTACCTCGACCGCCGCACCGCGTACTCGTTCGGCGTGAGCGCCGCGGGAACGAAGCTGGACTTCTATCACCCTCGCGACGACGAGTACGAGGTCGACGGCTCCTTCGACCCGGTGTGGGAGGCGAAGACGCAGCGGGACTCGCTGGGGTGGACGGCGGAGATGCGCATCCCCTTCTCCCAGCTCCGCTTCAACGCGCTCCCGGAGCAGGTGTGGGGGCTCAACATCGACCGCTGGAACCCCGCCACCCAGGAGGACGTTTTCTGGATCCCCGTCCCCAGCCGGGAGCGCGGGTGGTCGTCGCGGATGGGCGAGCTGGCGGGGATCTCCGGGATCACCCCCACGCGCCGCATCGAGGTTCTCCCCTACGTCGCCAGCGGCGCGACCTTCACGGCCGACCCGGGCGTCGGCAACCCGTTCAACGACGGCCGCTCCTTCGCCGCCCGCGCCGGCGCCGACCTGAAGATGGGGCTGGGTCCCAACCTGACGCTGCAGGCCACCGTGAACCCGGACTTCGGGCAGGTGGAGGCGGACCCGGCGGAGGTCAACCTGAGCGCCTTCGAGTCCATCTTCTCGGAGAAGCGCCCCTTCTTCACGGAGGGGAGCCAGCTCCTGGCGGGGAACGGCCCCCGCTACTTCTACTCCCGCCGCATCGGCGCCGCGCCGCGCGGCGACCTGCTGAACGGAGATCATTACCACGACCTCCCGGCCGCCAGCACCATCCTGGGCGCCGCGAAGCTCACCGGGCGCCTCGCGTCCGGGACCTCGGTGGGCGCGCTCGCCGCGCTCACCGACGCGGAGGCGGCCCGCACCTTCGATCCCCGGACCGGCGAGTTCGGCCGGGTGCGCGTCCACCCGCGCACCGGGTTCGGGGTGGTCCGGATGCAGCAGGAGTTCGGAGCCGACGCCTCCACCGCCGGGGTGGTGCTGACCGGCGTCCAGCGGGACCTCGACGCGGGGAGCGACCTCGCCGGGCTCCTCAACCGCCAGGCGCTCACGGGCGGCGCCGACTGGAACCTGCGCTTCCGCCGCGGCGAGTACACCGTGGGCGGGCACGTGGGCTTCAGCCACGTGGAGGGCGACTCCACCGCCATCCTGCGGCTCCAGCGCTCCAGCGCCCGCTACTTCCAGCGCCCCGACGCGGACTACGTGGGGCTGGATCCCTCGCGCACCTCGCTCTCCGGGTACGCCGCGGGGCTGGAGTTCGCGCGCCAGAACGGGAGCCACTGGCTCTGGAACCTCGGCGGCACCGTGGAGTCGCCCGGCTTCGAGCTGAACGACGCGGGGAGCATCTCCACCGCGGACGACGTCGTTGCCTACGGCGAGCTGCGGTACCGCGAGACGCGCCCCGGTCCGTTGTTCCGGAAGTACGCCGTCTACGTCACGCCCTCGGCGGAGTGGAACTACGGGGGGACGCGCACGGGCGGGGCGCTCTACCTGGACGCCGAGGCCACGCTGAAGAACTTCTGGGAGACGTACTTCACGGCGTTCTACACGCCGCGGGCGCAGAGCGACGTCCTGACGCGCGGCGGGCCGCTGATGGGGGAGCCGGCGCAGTGGGCGGCGATCGGCCAGGTGACCAACTCGTTCGGCTCCACCACGCGGTGGAGCGGGCGAGTCTACTACGGTCGGAACGAGGAGGGGGGCGCCACGTACCGGATCTCCGGCGGCGTCTCCGTCCGGCCCGGCCCGCGGTGGCAGCTCTCCGTCAACCCCAACTACGTACGCTACTCGTACGCCCGGCAGTTCGTCACCCTCGTGCCGGACGGAGCGGCGGCGGCCACCTTCGGGAGCCGCTACGTGTTCGCGGGGCTGGAGCAGCGCACCTTCCTGGCGCAGGTGAGGCTCAACTACACCTTCTCGCCGGACCTGTCGCTGGAGGTGTACGCGGAGCCCTTCGCCGCGAGCGGGCGCTACCACGACTTCGGGGAGCTTCCGGCGCCGGGTAGCTACGGGCTGCGGCGCTACGGCACCGACGGAACCACCCTCTCGCAGGCGGAAACGGGCGGTCCGTACACCGTGCGCGACGGGGAGCGGGAGTTCACCGTGCCGTTCCGCGACTTCAACGTGAGGTCGCTGCGAAGCAACGCGGTGCTTCGCTGGGAGTGGCGGCCCGGCTCCACGCTCTTCCTGGTGTGGCAGCAGGACCGCTCCGGCGAGGAGGCGCACGGGTCGCCGGTGTGGCTGAACGACCTGTGGGACTCGCTCTCCACGCGGGGCGACAACCGCTTCGTGGTGAAGGCGACGTACTGGCTGCCGGTGGGCTGAGCCGCCCGGGTGCGGGCCAGGCACGCGAAAGGGCGGCTCCGGAGTGCGGGGCCGCCCTTTCGCATGGGTTCTCGAGCCGTCGGAGATCCGGTTACGGGACGGTGCCGCGGCAGGAAACCCGAGCCCGTAGCAGAAGCGTGACGAGGGGAACGGCTCCCTCGCCGCGATCCACGCGGGGACCGGCGACCAGCACCTCGTCATCCGACTTCCGAGCTGCGGCGAACGGGCCTTCGTACGGGTTCGGAATGACATGCCGATACAGGGCGGCGCCCCGGACATGACCGATGAAGTGGATCTCACGCCGCTCGTCGGATGCGGCGTGATCGCTGACCCACAAGACTCCTCCGGGAGGGAGGATCACCGGGGTCAAGCCGACTGAACTCGAATCGACAGTCATGATCCGACCCTGCGGATCCGACCCCAGCGGATCGAGGAGGACCCGTCCCTCGGAGCGCCCCCCCTCGGGCGCTTGCACCACCGAGAAGTACGTCAGCACACCTCCTCCTCCGGCCGTCAGAGTAAGCGACGGTGCAAATACCGGGGAACTCCCGCCCCGGACGATCATCTCGCGGCCGTCCCAACGGGTGCCGCGGGAATACAGGAAGAAGGAATTTGCGTCGCCTTCCAGTTCGGGGGCTGGCTGGACGATCCCGAGTGCGACCCCCCGGTCCGGGGCATAGGACAGTGTGGCGTGTACCGCGTCAGGAGCACGGACAAACTCGTGGGTCCATGCGCCGTTCGCCCGCTCGAAGTAGACGACTCCCGACCCAGTTCCGATCAGGTTGGTCGGTATTGCCACGGCCACCGTGTCCCTCCGGAGGAGCAGGTCGGAGATCCCTCGGGGGTGAAGATCCTCGCTCCGGGCATAGGGGATCTCCTCCAGGTGGTCCCACTCGTTCCCCTTCAGCACTCCGTACCAGAGCCGCGCCACCTTGCCTGGTCTGGCGAACGTGTGTCCGGAGGTCATCTCGGCGAACACTACCGCCCAGGAGCCGGGACCGAAGGGTACGGCTCGGATCACCTCGATCAACTGCGGGGAGACGGGCGACCCCACGAGCACCGCCGATCCATCTTCCCGTACGACCACGCCGAACACGCTGTCCTGGGACTCCGCGAGCAGCTTCCCGCCGGAATCCCGTGTCCAGAGGTAGTTCGGTGAGCCCGCCAGCAGGACGTCACCGCCCGAGGCGACCAGCGCAGCCGGCTCGACATACAGCTCTCGCGCCTCTCCTACAGTCAGCACCTGTTCGGCTACGTCCTGGACGACGCATTGCTGCTCCGCGCTCACCCTCGTGGCAGGCGGGTCGACAGACTGCGGTACGGGTGAACGAGCCGGCAATCCACACCCGGATAGGACGCCGATGAGGAGGATCGTACAGGTCAGGGACGCGCGCCTCGTATTCCGATCCGAGGGTTTGCGAGCATCGAACATCAGGGTAAGCTCTCGAGTTGGGGGCTGTCGCTTGCCCTATGCGAAATCTGGATGTGATCGTAGCCCGCCTCTCCCCGACATCCCTTCGAGAGCGGGTTTACCGTAAGCGGGTCCAGACGAGGATCCTCGCGGAGCGGCCCTGGCCGCTCGCAGGCGATCCAAACCGGAACGACGCTCCTTCCGCGGACCGGGAAAGCCTGCGCCTGCGGAACTACCGAACGGTCACCTCGCGCGTGACGACGCCGACCGCGGCGTTGAGGGAGGCCCGCCCCTGCACGACCACCTGCACCGGGCCTGGCTGAGAGAAGCGCAGCGTGGCGGTATGCGTGAACTGCTGCGGCGCCTGACTACACGCTCCGCCTTCGGTGACTACGTCGTACGGAGTCACCGTGACGGTCGATCCCTTCTGCCGTACCACGGTCTCGTCCTTCCGCGCGCAGCCGTTCGGCCAGGTCGTACGGATCTCGATGGTGAAGTCCTGACCGGCCTGGGCCGAGGCCGGCATCGCGACGGCCGGAGCATCCGTCCCGAACCCCTCGATGACCCCCACGACCTGCCGCTCGTCCGGACCGAAGATCGAGCCACACCCGGCCGCCAGTACGAGCACACACGGTGGAAGCAGTCGTTTCAGCATGGTGGCACCGTACGATCGAGAAGGGTGAACTCAGGGCGGCCCGGAGGATCGCGCGCTCGTGAGACGGCGATTCTGCGGGCCGGGGAGAGTCGAGGACAGCCGCCGGCCCCTTCGAGTGGGTGCGGGCCCCTGCGCAGGCGGCGCGGCTCCCGGTTCGGGGAGCCTGGCGGCGTACCCGTGGGAGAGGAGAACAATCGAAGCGATCGGGAGCGCCGGTTACTTTCCGTCTGACGACCTCACGACTCGCTCCGTCACCACCCGATATCGTGGATCTCGAACCTCGAGCACGGCCACGGGACGCCCCGACCCTGCCCCACCGGTGAAGCGACAGGTCCGTCGAAGAAGGGCGGAGAGGGGTCCGCTCCCTCCCACCCTCCGACGTTTCAGCCTGGCGACCACCGCGCCGCGACGAGGAAGCGCCCGAACGGCGACGGCCCCCTCCCGTCGTGGAAGGGGGCCGCGGCATTCATTCGTGGAGCGTGTCGTTACCCGGGACCCGGGATCCGCCCTACCCTCCCGTGAGACGCGCCCCGCGTCGGCAGCTCTCCACGAACGCCGTCTCCGCCGCGCGGCACGCCTCCTCCCGCGCCGGAGTGCTGCCGACGAGCACCACGAGCTGCACGCCCACCTCCTGATAGCAGCGGGACTTGTCCTCCGTGTCCGGAAGCTCCCGGCAGTAGGCGATCCCGTCCTCGCCGCGGGCGGTCACGTGAAGCATGTTGGTGGCCGCGCCCACGTGGCACCACGCGCGGGCCGTGCTGTCGGCCAGCCGGGCGCACTCCCGGCGCGAGGCGGCACGGTCCTGGACCGTCATCCCGCTGATGTCCCGCCCCAGGCTGACGAAGCAGGTGGCGCGCATGCGCTCCGGGACGCGCTCGCACTCCCGCGCCGTCCGCGCCACGCTCCGCCCGGTGTGGTGGAGGATCGCCGAAGTCTGCATGGAGTAACACGCGCTCCAGTACCGCTCCTCCATCACGGAGCATGGATAGAGGAGGTCGCTCCGGTCCAGCGCCCGGAACGCCGGCCCCGCGGGGGCCTCCGCGCCGGGATGGTGGGCGTGGGCGCCGTGCCCCCCGGCCCCGTGGGCCTCGCCCTGCGCCAGGGTGGCGGCGGGGTGGTGGGGCATGATCGCGTTGACCACGTTCTCCATGAAGGCGCCCTGGTAGCACGTCTCCCGCTCGAAGTCGGACTCCAGCAGGTCGCATCCCCCGAGGGCGGTGGGGAGGTCGTGGCCGTGGAACATCACCAGCCCGTGCCCCATCCCGTGCGCGCACTGGAACTGGAGCCACGCCCCGCCCTCCGTCCCCCGGTAATCGCGGCAGAGCGCGTTCGCCACCTCCGCGGTGACCTCGCCGCCGGAGCGCCGGGCGTCCACGAAGTACGCCTGCACCACCCCGTGGTAGCATCCGGACTGGTGCTCCGGGGTGCAGGCCGCGAAGGTGGTCCCCACCTGCTCCGCCCCCGCGTACGCCGCGATCCCGATGCCGTGCGCGTACACGTGTGCGTCGCGCTTCACGTCTCGGTCGCGGACCGTCACCTCTCCCAGCGTCTCCATCGCGAGTCCCACCCCCCGCGCCTCCAGCAGCCCCAGCAGCACCCCGTCGTAGCACGCCTGCTTCCGCTGCGGCCTGAGTCCTCCGCAGCGCGACACCGCGGCCGCGGCGACCTCGCCGGGAGTGCCCCCGGAAGGGGCGGCCTCGTGCGCGTGGCCGTGGCCCGCGTCCGGTCCGGACGCCGGAGGCGCGGACGGGGCGCAGGAGACGGCCAGGAGGACGAGGAACAGCGGCGCCATGCCGCGCACGAGGAGTGGGACGGGGCTGCCCATGTCGTCGGTCCCGGTGAGAGGTGAGGATGCGTCGCGAGGGCGGAGGGACGTACCCGCGCCCGGACGCGCCGCAGGGACGGCGCGCAAGATCGGTTCCCGGCGCCGGGCGGGATTGTCGGCCGGGGGCGCCGGGCGTATCATGCCTGCCGATCCTCCTCTCCGGCAATCCCGCCGCTCCGCGCTCTCCCGTCCGACGACGGAACACCGACAGGCCATGAAGCTCCACATCCGCACGTCGCTCCCGGCGCTCGCAGCGCTCGCCTGCGCCGTATCCCCGGCCGGAGGGCAGTCCCCGGCGTCCGCCCGCCCCTCGTTCGCCGAGCCCGGCATCTCCCCCGACGGGAGCGAGATCGCCTTCGTCTCGGGCGGCGACGTGTGGACGGTCCCTGCGCGCGGCGGGGAGGCACGTCTCCTGGTGTCGCACCCGGCCACCGAGCAGCGCCCGCTCTACTCCCCGGACGGGCGGAAGCTGGCCTTCGTCTCCACCCGCACGGGGAACGGGGACGTGTACGTGCTGGACCTCGCCGGCGGCGAGGTGCGGCGCCTTACCCACGACGACGGCTTCGACCAGCTCGACGGCTGGTCGCGCGACGGGAAGTGGATCTACTTCTCCTCCACCAGCCGCGACGTCGCCGGGATGAACGACCTGTTCCGGGTGAGCGTGGAGGGCGGAACCCCGATGCAGGTGAGCGCCGACCGCTACACCAACGAGTTCGCCTCCGCGGAGGGTCCGGACGGGACGCTCGCCTTCGCGGCGCGCGGGATCTCCTCGGCGCAGTGGTGGCGCCTGGGGAGCAGCCACCTGGACCAGAGCGAGATCTGGCTCCTCCGCCCGGGCGCGGGAGGGCGGTACGAGCAGGTGACGCCCCGCGGCGCCCGCGAGGGGTGGCCGATGTGGGGGCCGGACGGACGCACGCTCTTCTACGTCTCGGACCGGGGCGGCGCCCAGAACGTGTGGAGCCGCGCACCCGGCGGAGAGGCGCGGCAGGTGACCCGCTTCCGCGGCGGGCGCGTCCTCTGGCCCTCCGCCACGCCGGACGGGCGGACGATCGTCTTCGAGCGGGACTTCCGCATCTGGCGGCTGGACGTCGCCACCGGCGAGGCCGCGGAGGTCCCGGTCTCCCTCCGCGGCACCCCGGCCGCGCCGGACCCGGAGCGCCGCCGCTTCACCGAGGACTTCCAGGAGCTGGCGCTCTCGCCGGACGGGAAGAAGGTGGCCTTCGTGGTGCGCGGCGAGGTGTTCGCGGCTTCTGCGAAGGACGGCGGCGACGCCGAGCGGGTGACCGACACGCCCGGTCGCGAGTCGCAGGTGGCCTGGGCGCCCGACAGCCGGCGCCTGGTGTACGCCTCCGACCGCGACGGACCCACCCGGCTCTACCTGTACGACCTCGTCACCCGGACCGAGACGCAGCTCACCCGCGGCGGGGGGACCGACGTCTCTCCCTCCTTCTCGCCGGACGGGAAGTGGGTGGTCTTCTCCCGCGACGGCCGCGAGCTTCGCCTGGTATCTCCCTCCACCCGGGAGGAGCGGCTGCTGGCGCGGGGGTACCTGGACCGCCCTCCCTTCACCTCCGCGCGGGCCGTCGCCTGGTCTCCGGACAGCCGCTGGATCGCGTTCCTGTCGCCGCTGGGGGAGCAGCCCTACACCAACGTCCACGTGGTCCCGGCCGCGGGGGGCCAGGCGCGCCCGGTGAGCTTCCTGGGGAACGCCTTCGCGGGCGGGATCTCCTGGAGCCCGGACGGCACCTTCCTGCTGCTGAACTCCTGGCAGCGGTCGGAGAACGCCCAGGTGGTGCGCGTGGACCTGGTGCCGCGCCTCCCCCGCTTCCGCGAGGACCAGTTCCGCGACCTGTTCCGGGAGCCGGCGCCCGGCTCCGCCGCGGAGGAAGGCCGCGCCGCGGGTGCGGAGCCGCAGCGTCCTCCCCGGGTCGACGCGCCGGTGGAGGTGGTGTTCGAGGGGATCCGCCGCCGCTCCAGCACGATCCCGGTGGGCTTCGACGTCAACGCCCAGACCCTCTCCCCGGACGGGAAGTGGCTCCTGGTCACGGCCAGCGCGGGGAACCAGCAGAACCTCTACGTCTACCCGATGGACGAGCTTTCCCGCGAGCCGGCCGTGGCGCGGCAGCTCACCTCCACCCCGGGCGCCAAGGGGGCCGCGCAGTTCTCGCCGGACGGCAAGGAGGTCTACTACCTGGAGGGCGGCCGGCTCATGGTGGTGCCGCTGGAGAGCCGCCAGCCCCGCCCGCTGGCCGTCGCGGCGGAGGTGCAGGTGGACTTCGCCCGCGAGAAGGACGCCGTGTTCCGCCAGGCCTGGACCTACCTCCGCGACAACTTCTACGACCCGGCCATGCACGGGTCGGACTGGGAGGAGGTCCGCGTCCGCTACGCCCCGCAGGTGTCCGGGAGCCGCAACCCGGACGAGATGCGCCGCGTCCTGGGGCTGATGGTGGGGGAGCTGAACGCCTCGCACTCCGGGATCGCGGCGCCCTTCACGCCCGGCCAGGCCGCGACCGGCCGCCTGGGCCTGCGCTTCGACCGCGGGGAGTACGAGCGCGACGGGAGCCTGCGGATCACGGAGGTGGTCCCGCTGGGACCGGCCGCCCTGGCCGGGATCCGCACCGGGGAGTACCTGCGTGCGGTGGACGGCGTGCGCGCCGGCGCGCGCGTCAGCCTGGACGCGCTCCTGGAGGCGAAGGCCGGCCGCCGCGTGGCGCTGACCGTCGCACCCTCCGCGGGCGCGTCCGGCCGGGAGGTGGCGGTGCGCGCCGTCAACACGGCGACGGAGAAGGGGCTCCTGTACCGGGCCTGGGTGGAGGAGAACCGCGCGTACGTGGCGCGCGCCAGCGGGGGGCGGCTGGGCTACGTCCACATGTTCGACATGACCTCCGCCTCCCTCGACCAGCTCTACCTGGACCTGGACGCGGAGAACCAGGGGCGCGCCGGGGTGGTGATCGACCTGCGGAACAACAACGGCGGATTCGTGAACGCCTACGCCCTGGACGTGTTCTCCCGCCGCCCGTACCTCAGCATGACCACCCGTGGACGCCCCACGGCGCCCGCGCGCACCATGCTCGGCCAGCGGGTCTTCGGAGGGCCCACCACGCTGGTGGTGAACCAGCACTCCCTCTCCGACGCGGAAGACTTCACGGAGGGGTACCGCGCGCTCGGGCTGGGCACCGTGGTGGGGGAGCCCACCTCCGGGTGGATCATCTACACCTCCAACGTCCCCCTGGTGGACGGCACCGTGCTGCGCGTCCCGTTCATCCGCATCAACGGCCACGACGGCGGCGACATGGAGCTGAACCCGCGTCCGGTGGACGTCCCGGTGACCCGCCCCATCGGCGAGAGCCTGGCCGGGCGCGACGCCCAGCTCGACGCGGCGGTGCGCGAGCTGCTCGGCCGGCTCGGGGGAGCGCGCAACGCCGCGGAGGAGGGAGGCCGGTAGCGGACGGCTCTCCCCGCGACCCGGGACAGCCACGCCCCACGACGCCCGGTCCGCCTGTGGACCGGGCGCCACACCGCGCCGCGGAACCCGCGCCCCCGCTCGCGCGCCCCGCTGGCCCGCGGCGTGCCCGCACCTTCGGAGACGCTTTCCATTCTCCCCTTTCCCTGGAGGTCGCGATGAGACGTGCGTGGGTCGGAACGATGCTGGGAGCGGCGCTCACCCTGGCGGCACCCGGAGGCGCGGCCGCCCAGGGCGTCTCCCTGGAGATCGACGGGCTGCCGGGCGACGGGATGGGGTTCGGGCAGGGGTGGGCCGGGGCCGGCGGGTTCGGCACCATCGGGCAGACGTTCACCGTTCCCTGGGGCGTCGACTCCCTCGACGGGTTCGCCTTCCACCTGCTCGGGCCGTGGTGGACGGACTCCCCGTACGAGCCCTTCCTCTTCCGTGCCTACCTGATGGGCTGGGACGCGGACGCGGAGCGGCCCTTCGGGCCCGTGCTCTTCCGGAGCGACCCGCTGGAGGGGATCCGCTCCGACGCGGAGAGGGACTATTACCGCACGGCCTTCGACCCCGGCACCTGGCTACGGTCCGGCGCGATGTACGTGGCGTTCCTGAGCAGCGTGGAGCACCCCGTTCCCCTGGGGCCGGGACAGCTCGCCGCCAACGCGGTGCTGGAGGTGTGGGGGGACGGCGAGGACTTCCCCTTCGATCCCTACGAGGGAGGGAGCCTGGTGGGAATCGACTCGGGGCCGGGGCTGGACGGGCTCACGGGAGGCCGCTGGACCGTCTACGCGAACTCCGACGCCCGGTTCGAGGCCCACTTCTCCGCCAGCACGGTCCCGGAGCCCGCGAGCATGGCGCTGCTCGGATCCGGCCTCGCGGGGCTGGCCGGCTGGGCGAGGCGGCGGCGCAGGCGCGAGCCGGCGGACGCCTGAAGCCGGATCCGGCAGGGGCTCACGCCTCCGGGTTCGGGGCCGGGCGCGTCGCGGCCGCGTGGAGGGCCTGGCGCACGTGGTCGGCGAGGAGGGCCGGGGCGAACGGCTTCTGGAGGAAGTAGGAGGGAGAGCCCTCCGGGCCACCGTCCGCGAAGGCGTCGCCGGGGTACCCGGACATGAAGACGACGGGGAGCCCCGGCGAGAGCGCGGTGAGCCGCTCCGCCAGCGCCCGGCCGCTCATCCCGGGCATCACCAGGTCGGTAAGGAGGAGGTCCACCGGAGCACCGCTCTCCTCGAAACGCCGGATCGCCTCCTCCCCGTCCGCGGCCTCGATCACCGCGTACCCGCTCCGCTCCAGGACCCGGCGGGCCAGGTGCCGCACCGCCGGCTCGTCCTCCACCAGCAGCACCCTCCCCCGCCCGGAGGGGAGTTCCGACGCCTCCGGAAGCTCCGGGGCCGGAGACTCGTCCACCCGGGGCAGCAGCACGTCGAACGTGCTCCCCCCACCGATCTCGCTCTCCGCCAGGACGTAACCCCCGCTCTGCTTGACGATCCCGTACACGGTGGAGAGCCCCAGCCCCGTTCCCTTCCCCTGCTCCTTGGTGGTGAAGAAGGGCTCGAACACCCGGTCCAGCACCTCGGACGCCATCCCCGTCCCGGTGTCGCGCACCCGGAGCTGGACGTAGGAGCCGGGGCGGACGAAGTGGGGCGCGTCCCCGCCACCGCCCCGCACGGCGCGGTTCGAAGTCTCCACGGCGAGGGTGCCGCCCCCCGGCATGGCGTCGCGGGCGTTGACCGCCAGGTTCAGCAGCACCTGCTCTAGCTGTCCGGGATCCACCCGGATCCGGCCGAGGTCCGGGGCGAGCCGCGTGACGATGGTGACGTCCTCCTCGATCAGCCGCCGGAGCATCCCCCGCATCTTCCCGATGGTCTCGTTCAGGTCGACCACGCGGGAATCCAGCACCTGCTTCCGCCCGAAGGCGAGGAGCTGGCGGGTCAGCTCCGCCGCCCGCTGCGCGGACCGGGTGATCCCCTCCAGGCACTCCTCGGCCTCCGGGAGCCCGTCGTCGAGCGCTTCCAGCTCCAGCCGGAGGAGGTGGGCGAAGCCGCCGATCGCGGTGAGCAGGTTGTTGAAGTCGTGCGCGATCCCCCCCGCGAGCCGCCCCACCGCCTCCATCTTCTGGGCGTGCCGCAGCTCCTCTTCCAGCTGCCGGCGCTCCGTCACGTCGCGCGAGTTCACCACCAGGCCGCGGACCGCCGGGTCGTTGAGCAGGTTCGTGCACACCGCTTCGTGGATCCGCCACGACCCGGCCGCGTGGCGGATCCGGACCTCCATCGCGCACGGAGTCCCCGGGTCGCGGATGGAGGCCGCGATCGTCTCCCGCGCCTTCTCCACGTCGTCCGGATGGAGGAGGTCGAACAGCTGCGCCCCGGCGTGCTCCCTGCGGCGGATCCCCAGGTGGACCTCCACGGAGCGGCTGGCGTAACGCACGGTCCCGTCCTCCCCCAGGATCGTGACCATGTCCAGCGCGTTCCGCATCAGCGAGCGGAATCGGGCCTCGCTGGCCTGGAGGGCGTGTTCGGCGCGCTTCCGCTCGCTGACGTCGATGACCAGCCCCGCCAGCACCGGGACACCCCCGGCGGACGAGACCTCCCTCCCCTGCTCCCAGACCCACTTCTCGGCGCCGTCGCGCGTGCGGATCCGGTACTCGATCCGGAACGCTTCCCCGGAGCCGATCACCCGGACGACCGCGTCGCGGACCCGGACCCGGTCGTCCGGGTGGATCAGCCGCTCGAAGGAGACGCGGCGGTTCCACAGCAGGTCCGTGCCCGGATAGCCGGTGAGGCCGAGCGCCCCCTCGCTCGCGAAGACCATCGTCCACTCTTCGTCGACCCGGCAGCGGTAGGCCATCCCGGGGAGGTGGTCGAGCAGCGTCGAGAGCGTTTCCCGGCTCTCCCGCAGCGCGGCTTCCGCCTGTACGCGCTCGGCGATCTCGCGGGTGAGTTCGGAGTTGAGCGCGGCGAGTTCCGCGGTCCGCTCCTCGACGCGGCGCTCCAGTTCGGTGTGGCTCCGCTCCAGCACCTCGGCCATCGCCGCGCGCCTCCGCACGTAGCGCCGCACCACCTCGCGGGTGACCACGCCCAGCAGGAGCATGAGCGTCACCCCGAGCGCGGCGATGGCGAAGTTGCCCACCAGCCGCCCGCTGAAGTCGCGCGTGTGGGCGGCGACGTGCGCGCCGAGGATCCTTCTCGCGTCCGTCATCCGGGCGGCGTAGCGCTGCTTGTGGACGGCGTAGCCGGGGCTCTCCAGGAGGTCCCTCGCCCTCGCCGTCTCGCCCCGCTCCGCGAGCCCGACCGCCTGGTCTTCCAGGACCGCCAGGGTGTCCGCCACGGCCCTGAGTTCCGCGGCCACCCCCCCGTGCCCGAGGCCCTCCAGGCGGCGCAGCAGCTCCATGAAGTCGGGGAGGGAGGCGACGATCAGCGCCTGGTAGCGGCGCGACCAGCGCGCGTCGCCCGTGGCGGCCACCAGGTTCGCCGTCGTGGTGAGCGCCTCGTCGTAGTAGTCGACCCGGTCGATGACGTGCTGCAGCGCGAGCGCCTCGGACTCCACCTCCGTGAAAGCGTGCCGCATCTCCCGGAGGTTCCACGCCAGCAGGAGGAACAGCAGGACGCCCACGGAGGTTCCGGCCGCGACGGCCCACAGCGGGAAGTCGCGCTGCCGTGCGGCCCCGGGCTCCATCAGGTATTCGGGAATGGGAGTGTACCGCGGTTGGTGGCGAGAGCCGCGCGGGAGTGGAACGGGGAGGGAACCCCTGCCGGGAGCCCTCGATGCGAGGTTGAGGCCCTGATGATACCACCCCGGGCGATACGTGTACAGGAGCGAGGGCGCGCGACGTCAGTCCACCGCGCGCCGGTACTGCACGGGCCACTCGACCTCCACCCCCAGGTGCCGCGCGGCGTGGAGGGGCCAGTACGGGTCGCGCAGGAGCTGCCGGGCGAGGAGGACCAGGTCCGCCCGCCCGTCCCGGACGATCTCGTCCGCCTGCTTCGCGTCGGTGATGAGGCCCACGGCCGCGGTGGCGATCCCCGCGCCGCGGCGGACCCGCTCCGCGAAGGTCGTCTGGTACCCCGGCCCGACGGGGATCTTCACCCCGGGCACCAGCCCGCCCGAGGAGCAGTCCACGAGGTCGACCCCGAGCGGCCCCAGCGCCTCGCACAGCGCCACCGACTGCTCCACGTCCCATCCGCCCTCCGCCCAGTCCGTGGCCGAGATGCGCACGAAGAGCGGCAGCTCCTCCGGCCACTCGCCCCGCACCGCCTCGCAGACCTCGCGCACCAGGCGGGTACGGTTCTCGAAGGAGCCGCCGTACGCGTCGGCGCGCCGGTTGCTCAGCGGGGACAGGAACTGGTGGAGGAGGTACCCGTGCGCGGCGTGCACCTCCACCACCCGGAACCCCGCGTCCCGGGCGCGGCGCGCGCCGTCCGCGAACGCAGCCACGACCGCCCGGATTCCCTCCGCGTCCAGAGGCTCGGGCTCCGGCCACCCCGGCGCGAAGGGGATCCCGCTCGGCGCCAGGACGGGGCGCCAGCCTCCCTCCGCCTCCGCGAGCGGCTTCCCACCCAGCCAGGGAGGCGCCGTGCTCGCCTTGCGCCCCGCGTGCCCGAGCTGGATCCCCGGCACGGCCCCGTGCTCGCCGACGAAGCGGGCGCAGCGCGCCAGCCCCTCCACGTGCGCGTCGCTCCAGATCCCGAGGTCCCCGGGAGAGATCCGCCCCTCCGGCGTCACCGCCGTGGACTCCACGACCACCAGGCCGGCGCCCCCGACGGCGCGGCTCCCCAGGTGGACGAAGTGCCAGTCCGTGGCGAACCCGTCCACGCTCGAGTACTGGCACATGGGGCTGACCCCCACGCGGTTCCGGAAGCGGACGCCGCGGATTTCCAGCGGCGCGAAAAGTCCCGTGTCGCTCACCTGTCTCTCTCCTCGCGGCGGGAAGCCCGGGTCGCCGCCCCTCCGGCGCAACTCGCAGGCCAGGCCCCCGCGGCGCCCGACTTGCCGCGAAGCGCGGAAGCGGGTGCGGGGGCACCCGAGAACGGAACCTCGACACGGGAGACAGACATGCGACACCGCCAGCTGCGCGACCTGGACGTCTCCGCCCTGGGGCTGGGCTGCATGGGGATGAGCGACTTCTACGGCCCGCGCGACGAGCACGAGTCCCTCCGCACCCTCGACCGCGCGCTGGAGCTGGGCGTGCGCTTCCTCGACACCGCCGACATGTACGGCCCCTTCACCAACGAGGAGCTGGTGGGCCGCGCCATCCGCGGCCGCCGCGACCGCGTGGTGGTGGCGACCAAGTTCGGCATCGTCCGCGACCCGGACGACCCCTCCGTCCGCGGCGTGGACGGCAGCCCGGAGTACGTGAGGCAGGCGTGCGAGGGCTCGCTCCGGCGGCTGGGAACCGACCACATCGACCTGTACTACCAGCACCGCGTGGACCCGAAGGTCCCCATCGAGGAGACGGTGGGCGCCATGGCCGAGCTGGTGCGTGCCGGCAAGGTGCGGCACATCGGGCTCTCGGAGGCGGCGCCGGACACGCTGCGCCGGGCGAACGCCGTCCACCCCGTCACCGCGCTGCAGACCGAGTACAGCCTGTGGAGCCGCGACCCCGAGGCGGAGGTGATCCCCACCTGCCGGGAGCTGGGGATCGGCTTCGTGGCGTACAGCCCGCTGGGGCGCGGCTTCCTCACCGGGCGGATCCGCGCCCCGGACGACCTGGCGCCGGACGACTTCCGGCGTTCCAACCCGCGCTTCCGGGGCGAGAACTTCGAGAAGAACCTGGACCTGCTGGAGGTGGTGAGGGCCCTCGCCGGGGAGAAGGGCTGCACCCCCGCGCAGCTCGCCCTCGCCTGGGTGCTGGCGCAGGGACACGACGTCGTTCCCATCCCCGGGACCCGGCACGCGGAGCGGGTGGAGGAGAACGTCGGGGCGCTGGACGTGGTGCTCGCCGAGGCCGACCTGGAGCGCCTGGACCGGGCCTTCCCCGTGGGCGCCGCCGCGGGCGAGCGCTACGCGGACATGAGCCCGGTGAACCGGTAGCGCGGGCGCCCCGCCAGGATTGAGCCGTAGGGCGCAATCCGTTATATTTCACGGCTGGTCGGCAGCACCAGACGCCCCGCGGCCCCGGCTGGCGGGGCGTTCGACATTCGAGGGAGGCAGGTCCGTGAGCAACCTTGCAGATCAGGTCCGCCGGCGGCGGACGTTCGCCATCATATCGCACCCCGACGCGGGGAAGACCACGCTGACGGAGAAGCTCCTCCTGTACGGCGGGGCCATCCACCTGGCGGGGAGCGTCAAGGCGCGGCGCGCGGCGCGGCACGCCACCTCCGACTGGATGAAGATGGAGCAGGAGCGCGGCATCTCCGTGACCTCCTCCGTCCTCCAGTTCGAGTTCGAGGGGTTCCAGGTGAACCTGCTGGACACCCCCGGGCACGCGGACTTCTCCGAGGACACGTACCGGACGCTGACCGCCGCGGACAGCGCCGTCATGCTGCTCGACAACCGCAAGGGCGTGGAGGAGCGGACCCGGCAGCTCTTCGAGGTGTGCCGCCGCAGGCGGACTCCCATCTTCACCTTCGTGAACAAGTGCGACCGCCCCGGCGCCGACCCGCTCCAGCTCCTGGACGACGTGGAGCGCGACCTGGGGCTCCGCTGCTACCCGGTGACCTGGCCCATCACCGCCGGCCACCGGCTGGTGGGGGTGTACGACCGGGAGGAGCGGCAGATCCACATGTTCGAGCGGGGCGAGGACCACGGGCAGACCCGCGTGGGCACCCAGGTGGGGAACCTGGACGACCCCGCCGTGCGCGCGCTGCTGGGGGACGAGGCGCACGACCGGCTCCTCGCCGACATCGAGCTGCTGGACATGGCCGGGGAGGCGTTCAGCCAGGAGGAGTTCCTGGCCGGGGAGGTGTCGCCCACCTTCTTCGGGAGCGCCATGACCAACTTCGGGGTGGAGCCGTTCCTCCGGAAGTTCCTGGTGCGCGCCCCGGCGCCCACCCCGCGGGAGACCAACACCGGCGAGGTGAAGCCGGAGGACCCGGACTTCACGGGGTTCGTGTTCAAGATCCAGGCGAACATGGACCCCAAGCACCGCGACCGCATCGCCTTCGTGCGGGTGTGCTCCGGGCGATTCGAGGCCGGGATGCAGGTGAAGCACGTCCGCACGGGAAAACAGATCCGCCTGGCGGCGCCCACGCAGTTCCTGGCGCGCGAGCGGACGCACGTGGAGGAGGCGTGGCCCGGCGACGTGATCGGCATCCACGACCGGGGAACGCTCCGCATCGGCGACACGCTCTCCGGGAACGGGGACCTGGAGTTCCAGGGGATCCCCCGCTTCTCGCCGGAGCACTTCGCGCGCATCCTGGTGGCGGACCCGCTGCGGCGGAAGCAGCTCGACACCGGGCTCCAGCAGCTCTCGGAGGAGGGCGCGGCGCAGGTGTTCTACGCCGAGTCCATCGTGGGACCGGCGCCCATCGTGGGCGCGGTGGGCCAGCTCCAGTTCGACGTGATGCTCCACCGGCTGGAGCACGAGTACGGGGTGAAGGCCAGGCTGGAGCCCATGTCGTACCGCTTCGCCCGCTGGGTGGAGGGCCCGGAGGCGGAGATCCGCCGCGTGGCGACGGAGGGATACGGGCGCACCATGGTGTTCGACTCCAAGGAGCGTCCGATGGTGCTCTTCGACAGCGAGTGGACCATGCGCACCACCATCGAGCGCGAGAAGGACCTGGAGTTCTTCGACGTGGCGCCGTGATCCCGGAATCCAGCCGAAACACGTGAGGTCGGCGGGGGCAGGCTCCTCCCACCTCCCGACCCCATTCTCCGGTTTGCCCGGATCGGGTACGAGGCGCGCAGAGGCTGCGTAGGCGGCGAGGCCGGGGGACGGTGATCCGTCTCCCGGCCTCTTCGTCGTGCGGCCCCTGCCCCTCGCTTCATGCTACGTCAACATCTCCGAGAAGCTGGACGGGCGTGCCCTGCGTCCGGGCGAGCCAGGCACGTAATGGAGCCTGGTCACGCCGTTCTCGTACACGTTCGCGCCGAGCAGCTTCAGCGTACGCGCCTCGGTCAGTCGCGAGAACCAGGACGAGCCCGGCGATACGCTCGGGTACACGAAGAAGTGGAACTCGTCGACCAGGTCGAGGCCGATGACCGACTGCGCGAAGCTCGCTCCGCCGGACAGGTGGATGTCGCCGCCGGGCTGCGCTTTCAGCTCCGCGAGGTACCGGGCCAGCGCGTCGTCGCTGCCGGCGACGACCAGCTCGGTGTTGTTCCATTCGGTCGGCCTCTGCCGTCCGGATCTGGAGAAGACCAGCTTCCTGTACGTATCCATCCGGCGCGCCATCGCCTGGTTGGTCTCGGTGCCCGCGGCTTCGGCCAGGGCGCCGGGCCAGTAGGCCGCCATCTCCTCGTAGGTGGTACGCCCGACCAGGACGGTATCGAACCTCTCGTGGATCCGGTCGATCTCGCGGTACTGGTCGTCGCTGACGCCGTGGACCCAGGCCATCGGGTCGTCGACGCGGCCGTTCAGCGTGGTCATCATCTGCAGGACGATCTTGCGCATTCGTCGCCCCTTCCCTTACGCCCGCCGCTCGGCGAGCGTGGCGAGCTGCTCGATGACGGTGCCCCACCCGTCGAAGAAGCCCATCTCCTCGTGCATGTTCCGGTCGGCGTTGCTCCTGTGCATCACGTGGGCGCCGTACTCGGTACCCACCGGGTGGTCCCGCAGCGTGATGATCGCCGTCATGAAGGGCTGTTCGGCCGGCCTCCACCCGCCCACCAGCGCGTTCGTGAAGACGATCCGCTCCAGGTCGTCGACGGCGAGGAAGCAGGCGCTCAGGTGAGGGGCGAAATCGCCGCCGTTTTCGCTGATCCGGGTCTCGAACGATCCGCCGGGACGGAGGTCCATCTCCATCACTCTGCACTTCGCCGGCGCCGGAACCCACCACTGCTCGAAGCTCGCGCGGTCCGTCCAGGCGTTCCAGACGGCCTGCCGGGGCGCTCGGATGACCCGCGAGATCGTCAGGTCGAGGCCCGGGTTCGGGGACGGGATCATTTCTTCTCCTTTTCCTGGGCGGTGAGGACGAACTGTTCGAGCCGGTCGGTGCGGCCCTCCCAGATGGCGCGCTGCGTGGACAGCCACGACTCGACCACGGCGAACGTCTTCTTCTCGAGGACGCACGTCCGCACGCGCCCTTCCTTGCGCGTCCGGATCAGATCGCTGCCCTCGAGAGAACGGATGTGCTTCATGAAGGACGGCAGGGCCATGCCGGATGGCCTCGCCAGCTCGCTGATGCTCGCCGGGCCTCTTCCCAGCCGCGCCAGCACCGCCCGGCGGGTGGGGTCGGCGAGCGCCTGGAAGATCCCGTTCAACTGCTCCGAATACTGTTCCATGTGGCTAAGTATACGCGAAAAATCACTTAGTGCAATGGCTAACTATTCGGGTGCGGGATCATCCTTCGGGCACGTCGGGGCGATGCGTGGTGTCCGACGGGTCCGCCTCTCCGGTGTGCGGGGGATCGCAGGGGAAAGCGGGGGTGGAGAGGTGATTTCGGGGTGCGCGGAAATCGCTGTTCCGCAAGAATATGACATGCGCTTCACGGCCCTCCCGCACTCCCGATTTCAAGGGAAAGGAAGGAGCCGACCGCGCCGCACACGGAGGAGGGCGATGAGCAGGAGCGACCGAGGCCGTGCCGGTCCCGCCCGACCGGGCGGGATCCGAGCGCGACCACATCGAGTACGAGGAGGCGCGGCGATAGGCGGATGCGTAGCGGGGGCGTCCTCAGTTCAGCCGGACGCGCCCCCGGCGCCTTCCAGCCAGCGCAGCAGCACGTCCCGGCCGAAGCGCCAGTGCTCCTCCAGGAGCGCGGCGGCGCGCTCGTTGTCGCTCGCAGCGAAGGCGGCGCGGATCTCCTCGTGGGCACCGTGCGAGGCGGGGATCAGCCCGGCGTCGCGCATGTAGGCGTGCTCGTAGCGCCGCAGGGCGGACTTCAGCGTGTCCACCATCCCCAGCAGGAGGCCGTTGGAGCACTGCGAGAGAAGGGTGGAGTGCCAGAGGGTGTCCAGCTCCAGGCGGCGCTCCGGGTCGTCGGTCTCCACCAGCTCGCGGTTGATGCGCTCCAGCTCGGCGAGCGTCTCCGGAGACGCGGGGCCGGAGGAGCGGAGGGCCAGCCCCTCCAGCGTCCACAGGACCGGGTACGCCTCCTCCACCTCCGCCGCCGTCTGCTGCTTCACGAAGAATCCGCGGTGGAGGTCCGCCTCCAGGAAGCCCTCGCGCTCCATGCGGAGCAGCGCCTCGCGCACGGGGGTGCGGCTCACCCCCAGCTCCTCGGCGAGCACCGAGTCGCTGATGCGGGTCCCGGAGGGAAGCTCGTTGCGCAGGACCCGCCCGGAGATCTCGTCGTACACCTGGTCGCGGAGGGGAACCCGACGAATGGTCATGCGCGCGACCTCCCCACCCCGACCTCCTCGCGAATCGTCATCTCTCCTCCGGTGAACACGGGAACGACGGTATGCACGTCCGGTGATCGGGCAGGCCGATTTCCGGGGCGCCTCCGCGCAGCTGAACTCTGCCACTCCACCCGCTCCCGCGCCAGGAGCGGCGCGGATCCGGAGTTGCGAGATCCGAAGTTATTGTATACAATATTCTAAACGGCCGTTCAGCGTCAACCATCCCGACCGCCACGACCCGACTCCCGCGCTTCCATGAAACGAAAGGCACCACTTCGCACCCTTGCCGTCCCCGCCCTCGCCCTCGGCGCGCTCGCCCTGGCGGCGCCCGCCTGCGCACCCTCCACAACCTCGACGTCCGACGCCGACTCGCGGGTCGCGGAGGTGGAGGCGCGGGTGCGAGCGCGCATGGAGGAGCTTCACGCCGCGGGGAGCTTCCCCGGCGCCACCGTGGGCTTCGTCCTCCCCGACGGGAGCGCGGGCGAGGTGGCCGTCGGCACGGCGGACGTGGAGGCCGGAACGCCCCTGCGCCCCGGCGACCGCATGCTCTCCGGGAGTATCGGCAAGACCTTCCCGGCCGCGCTGGCGATGCACCTGGCGTCGGAGGGGCGCCTGGAGCTGGACGCGCCGGTGTCGCGCTGGCTGGGGAGCGAGCCCTGGTTCGCCCGGGTGCCCAACGCGCGCGACGTCACGGTGCGCATGCTCCTCGGCCACACCAGCGGGATCGAGGAGCACGTGCAGAACGCGGAGTTCCAGGCGGCGATCCTCATCGACCCGGACCGCGTCTGGAAGCCGGAGGAGCTGGTCGCGTACGTCCTGGACCGCCCCGCGCTCTTCGCCGCCGGGGACGGGTGGTCGTACGCCGACACCAACTACATCCTCCTGGGGATGGTGCTGGAGCGGATCGCCGGCGCTCCCTTCTACGAGGAGGCGGACCGCCGCTTCGTACGGCCGCTCGGCCTCGCCGCCACGGGGCCCTCGGACCGGCGCGAACTGGAAGGGCTCGTCCCCGGCTACATCGCCCCCGAGTTCAACCCCTTCGGGCTCCCCGTGAAGACGCTCGCGGACGGGCGCTTCGTCGTGAACCCCCAGTTCGAGTGGACGGGCGGCGGCTACGTCACCACCCCGCGGGACCTGGCCCGCTGGGCGAAGGCCCTGTACGAGGGGCGCGCCTTCCCCGCCGCGTGGGTGGACACCATGCTCGTCTCCGTGCCCGCGCAGACCGGCCCCGGCGACCGCTACGGGCTGGGCGTGCAGGTGAAGCGTACGCCGGTGGGGGTCGCGTACGGACACAGCGGCTGGTTCCCGGGCTACCTCTCGGAGATGATGTACTTTCCCGCGGAGCGCGTCGCCGTCGCGGTGCAGATCAACACCGACCACGGGCAGCGGCTCGGCCGGCCCCTCTCGCGCCACGTGAGCGAGATGGCGGCCGTCGTGCTCGCGGCGCTGCACCCGGAGCGCGAGGCCGCACTGACCGCCTCGTCGGCGGGGTGGGGGCGCCCGCCGCTGCGCGAGCCCGCCACCGCTGTGGAGCCGCTCGCCGTCCCGGCCCGTCTCTCCCCGGCGCTGGACGCCGCCTGCACCGCCGCGGCCGACGCCTCCGAGCGGGCGCTGGCGGTGGGCGTCCGGCGCGAGGCGGGGAGCTTCGGCGACCTGTTCCAGGGAGAGAAGCGGACGGGGTGCAGGCTCTCGGCGCGCACGGCGGGGGGCTTCACCGACGCGGCGGGCGCCGTGGGGCGCGCGCTCGGGGGCGCGGGATGGACGGAGGACGCGGCCTTCGCGGCGGACGGCCCGGGCGTGACCCTCTCCGGCTACCGGAAGGGTGCCGCGGCGTGTGTCGTCCGCGCCTGGCGCGAGGCCGCCGACGAGGCGCCCGAAGGTGCCGCGCCCGGGGCCCGCGTCGCCGCGGACTGCTTCGCGGAGGGAGGCGCGTGATCCCTCCCCTCCGGATCTCCCCGCCAGGCCGAGGGGCCCGGCGGGGAGTGCTCGCCCTCGCCGTCTCCGCCGTCCTCGCCGCCTGCGTGCCCGGCGCGGGAGCGCAAACGGCCGGACTCCGGCTCCCCTCCCCGGAGGGCCCCCACCCCGTGGGCACCACCGTGCTCCACGTGGTGGACTCCACCCGTGCGGACCCTGTGGACGCGGCCCGCCGCCGCGAGCTGATGGTACAGCTCTGGTACCCGGCCGCGCCCGGCGGGGAGGACGCCGCGCGGTACGTCCCCGGGGCCGCGGCGGAGGCCATGCGGCGGGACGGGTACTACGACGTGGACACCCTCACCTTCGACGCCTGGAAGCGGCTACGGACCCACGCGCGCACGGACACGCCCGTCCTCCGCGGGAGGCGCCTCCCCGTGCTCGTCCTCTCGCACGGGCTGGGCGTCTCCCGCGCGCACTACACGGCGCTGGCGCAGGAGCTGGCGAGCCACGGCTACGCGGTGGCCGCCGTCGACCACCCGTACGGCGGGGTCGCGGCGCTCCCCGACGGCCGCGTCCTCACCGCGGGCGAGGACCCCGGCGACCTGCGGAACGACTCGACGCTGGGGCGGCGGGTGCAGCAGTGGGCCGCGGACGCCGGGTTCGTGCTGGACCGGCTCCGCGCGATGGACGGGGCGAGGACGGGCCGCTTCGCGGGGAGGCTGGACCTGGGCCGCGCGGGGATGGTGGGGCACTCGCTGGGCGGGGCGGCGGCGGTGGAGGCGTGCCGCACGGACTCGCGCTTCCGGGCCTGCGCCGACCTGGACGGCGCGCTCTACGGCCCGGCGGCTGAGACGGGCCCCGCCCGGCCCACGCTGGTGATCCGCAGCCGCCCCGTGTATTCCGACGAGGAGCTGGCGGCGCGCGGGCGCACCCGCGAGGCGTGGGAGGCGATGGGACGGGAGATCGAGGGCAGCCTCCTCGCGATCCTCGCCCGGAGGCCGGAGGTGCCGTCCTACCTCGTCTCCGTCGCGGGAACGGGGCACATGAGCTTCAGCGACGCCCCCTTCACCTTCCCCACCGCGGTCACGCGCTTCGGGGGGGAGCAGGTCGAACCGCTGCGCGGCCACCGGATCGTCTCCGCGTACCTGCGCGCCTTCTTCGAGCGGCACCTGGACGGCGGGGGCGGCGCGCTGCTCGACGGCCCCTCGCCGCTCTACCCGGAGGTCACCTTCGCGCGGGCGGACCCGCTTCCACGCCGCGAATCCCCGGAGTGATCCACGGGAGCCCTGGCAGCGGCCCCCCAGGTAGCGTTAGCATCATCTGACGCGAATTCACCCCATCACCCCGCACCTGGCACGCCCATGAAGCGACTCTCCGCAGTGCTCCTCCCCCTGGCGCTCGCCGCGTGCGCCGGGGCCGCCCCCGGCACCCCGGCCCCGGCCACCGACCCCACGGCGGAGATCCTGGCCCTCCAGGACTCCACCGCCTCGGCCTGGAACCACGACAACCTGTCCGGCCACGTCGCGCCGTACGCGGACACCGCCACCTTCATGGCCCCCGGCCCGATTCGGGGCCAGGACCGCATCCGCGCCTCGCTGGAGCGGAGCTTCTGGCGCGAAGGGAAGCCGGTGCAGCAGCTCCGCTACGACAGCCTGCAGGTGCGGCCGCTCGGCTCCGACTACGCCCTGGTGACCGGCCGGTTCACCCTGTACGGCGGAGGGAGGCAGGACCGCAGCGGATGGTTCTCCCTGGTGTACGCCCGCACCCCCGAGGGGTGGAAGATCATCCACGACCACTCCTCGTAAACCCTGGCCTCACGGCCCCTCCCCGCTCTTCCCCACAACGCCCGCCCCGGTCCGCTCCGGGGCGGGCGTTCCAACCTTCCGGCGCGTCGCCCCCTCCAACCCCTGCGGGCGCCGGACCGTGAAACCGCCCGGCCCCGCGGTGCGTACCTCCATTCGACTCGACACGTCCGTTCTCAAGAGGTGGACCCGATGGCCGTCCGGCTCCTTCCCGCGCTCGCGGGTGCAGTCCTGCTCCTTCCCCACGCCGCAGCGGCGCAGGGAACGCCCGCCCCGCCCGCGGGCGGCGAGTCCGCGGCGTCCGCTGCCGCCCCCCGCGTGGTCCGCGGCTTCCGCGTCGTGGGCGCACCGCCCGTGATCGACGGGCGGCTCGACGAGGCGGTATGGGCGGAGGCCGAGCCCGCCGTCGACTTCGTGCAGGAGCGCCCCGACCCCGGCCGGCCCGCCAGCGAACGGACCGAGGTGAGGGTCCTGTACGGAGACGACGCAGTGTACGTGGGGATGCGCATGTACGACCCCGCGCCGGACTCGGTGGCCGCGCAGCTCGCGCGGCGCGACGCCGGGGGGACCTTCTCGGACTGGGCGCACGTGCTGATCGACTCCTACCACGACCGGCGGACCGGCTTCCGCTTCTCCGTGAACCCCCGGGGCGTGAAGAAGGACGTCCTCCACTACGACGACTCCTCCGAGGACGTGAACTGGGACGCCGTGTGGGAGGTGGCGACGCGCGTGGACTCGCTGGGGTGGACGGCGGAGTTCCGCATCCCCCTGTCGCAGCTCCGCTTCAGCGCCCGGGACGGGGAGCGCGTGTGGGGGGTGAACTTCGCCCGGGAGATCGCGCGGCGCGGGGAGTGGTCGTGGTGGTCTCCCGTGCGCCCCACGGTGGGCGGCAAGGTATCGCAGGCCGGTGAGCTTCACGGCCTCGCGGGGATCCGTCCGTCGCGCCGGCTGGAGGTGCTCCCGTACAGCGTCGCCAGCGTCACGCGCGCCCCGTCCGACGCGGGCAACCCGTTCTACCAGCGCAACGACGGCGCCGTGGACGTGGGGGTGGACCTCCGCTACGGCCTCACCTCCAACCTCACCCTCTCGGCCACGCTGAACCCGGACTTCGGCCAGGTGGAGGCCGATCCCTCGCAGGTGAACCTCTCCGCCTACGAGAGCTACTTCTCCGAGAAGCGCCCCTTCTTCATGGAGGGCTCCAACATCTTCGCCTTCAACGTCGGGACGGACGACGGCTCCGGCGAGTCGCTCTTCTACTCCCGGCGCATCGGGCGCGCGCCGCAGCGCTCCGTGGACGCGGGAGACGGCTGGGTGGAGTCGCCGGTGTCCACCACCATCCTGGGCGCCGCCAAGGTCACGGGGAAGACGGCCGGAGGGTGGACGGTGGGGCTGCTGGACGCCGTCACGGGCGAGGAGCGGGCCCGCCGGGTCGCAGGCCCCGGGAGCCCCGTCGTCCGCGAGCCGGTGGAGCCGCTCACCAACTACCTCGTGGGAACGCTGTCGCGCGACTTCCGCCGGGGAGGGAGCGCCCTCGGGATGATGACCACGGCCACCCACCGCCGGCTCGACGGAACGGAGGAGCTGGACTTCCTGCGCTCCTCCGCGTATTCCGCGGGGATCACGGGACGCCACCGCTTCGCGAGCGACACCTGGGAGGCGAGCGGATACCTGGCCGGGAGCCACGTCCGCGGGAGCGCGGAGGCGATCTCGCGGGTGCAGACCTCGTCCGCCCACTACTACCAGCGCCCGGACGCGGACCACCTGGACTACGACTCCACCCGCACCTCGCTCAGCGGAGCGGTCGCCAGCTTCTGGGTAGGGAAGAACGGGGGGAGCAAGCTGCGCGGCGGCTTCGGCGGACACCTCCGCACCCCCGGCCTGGAGCTGAACGACCTGGGCTTCATGGGCGAGGCCGACCAGGTGCAGGCGTTCGGCAACCTGAACTACGTCCAGTACGAGCCGCAGGGGATCTTCCGCCGGTGGAGCGTGGGGGTGAACCCGTTCTCCATGTGGACCACGGGAGGGGAGCGCATCTTCACGCAGGTGGGGCACTGGGCGAACTACGAGCTTACGAACTTCTGGGACGGCGGGTGGTGGGTCGGAAAGCGCTTCCAGGCGCTCAGCAACGGCACGCTGCGGGGCGGCCCCGCCATCGCCCGGCCGGGCGGGCTGCGTTACAACATGTGGGTCAACTCCGACAACCGGAAGCCGGTGCGGGGGAGCTTCGAGGTCTGGGGAGGCTACGAGAACGACGGGGACGGATGGGACTACGGGATCGCGCCGGGGGCCTCCTTCCGCCCCTCCTCGCAGCTCAACCTCTCCGTGAGCCCGTCGTACCGGAGGAACAACAACACCTGGCAGTACGTGACGCAGCGGGACGCGCTGGGGAGCCGCCGGTACGTCCTGGCGCAGCTGGACCAGACCACGGTCTCGGTCACCACGCGCCTGAACTACACCATCAGCCCCACCCTCTCGCTGGAGCTGTACGCGCAACCGTTCGTGAGCGCGGGCACGTACGACCGCTTCATGGAGGTGACGGACCCCAGGGCGACGCGCTTCCGCGACCGCTTCCGGGAGTTCGGGGCCGGGGAGATCCGGTACGACGCGGACGCGGGGGAGTACGCCGTCGACCTGGCCGGCGGCCCCGGGAGCGACCTCGTCTTCGCCAACCCGGACTTCAACTTCAAGCAGATGAACTCCAACGCGGTGCTCCGCTGGGAGTACCGTCCCGGCTCCGCGTTCTTCCTGGTCTGGAGCCAGGGCCGGACGGACTCCCTCTCCGACGGGAGCTTCGGCATGCGACGCGACTTCGGGCGGCTGCTGGGGATGAGCGACGACCACAACGTCCCCGCGACCAACGTCCTCCTGATCAAGTTCAGCCACTGGCTCAACTTCTGAGGAACGAGCCGCACGTGGAGGGGCCGGGCGCCGGGAGCGTCCGGCCCCTCCCGCGTTCCGGCGGGCACGGCTCTCGCGCGCGGGCCGCGGCATGAGCGCCGGCCCGTCTCCCGGATCCCCCCCCCCGCACCTTCCTCCCCCGTCCGGCGACCTCGGCCGGGCGCGGGAGCTGGTGCTGCGCCACGGGTGGAACTCCACCGCGTACCAGATCCTCAACCCCGGCATCGGACTCTGGTTCTCCGCGCGCGGCGACGCGGTCGCGGGGTTCGTGCGGCGCGAAGGGGTGCGCGTGGTGGCGGGCGCGCCGGTGTGCGCGGCGGAGCGGCTCGCCGACGTGGCCGCGGAGCTGGAGGCGGACGCGGCGCGCGCGGGGGAGCGGGTGTGCTACTTCGGCGCGGGGGCGCGGCTGGAAGCGGTCTTCCGCGACGCTCCCACCCACTCGCGGGTGCTCCTGGGAGCGCAGCCGGTGTGGGACCCGGGGGCGTGGCCGGAGATCGTCGGGGGCCACGCCTCCCTCCGGGCCCAGCTCAACCGGGCCAGCAACAAGGGGGTGACGGTGGAGGAGTGGGCCACGGCGAGGGCCACGGGGAGCCCGGAGCTGCACCGCTGCCTGGAGGAGTGGCTGGAGACCCGCGGCCTCCCCCCGCTCCACTTCCTGGTGGAGCCGGAGACGCTGGCGCGGCTCTGGGACCGGCGCGTCTTCGTGGCGGAGCGCGCGGGAGAGCCGGTCGGCTTCCTGGTGGCCTCCCCGGTGCCGGGGAGGCGGGGATGGCTGGTGGAGCAGTTCGTCCGGGGCCGCGGCGCGCCGAACGGCACCACCGAGACGATGGTGGACGCCGCCATGCGGGCCCTGGCCGCGGACGGAGCGCGCTACGTGACGCTGGGGCTCGCCCCCCTCTCCCGCCACGCGCCCCGGCTCCCGCTGGGCGAGCCGGCCTGGCTGCGCCTGGTGCTGGGGTGGGTGCGCGCCCACGGCCGCCGCTTCTACGACTTCGAGGGGCTGGACGCCTTCAAGGCCAAGCTGGACCCTCACGGGTGGGAGCCGATCTTCGCCATCGCCGACGCGCCCCGCTTCCCGCCGCGGGCGCTCTACGCGATCGCCGCGGCCTTCAGCGCCGGCTCGCCGGTGGCGCTGGTCGCGAGGGCGCTGGCGAGGGCGGCGCGGCAGGAGGCGCGGTGGGTGGGGGAGCGCGTGGGAGCCGGTCCCGGGCGAGGCGCGGGCGACGTTGCCCGCCCGCCGCGCGTCCCCTAGTTTGTGCGGATTCGGACGCGTACGCCGGGGGAGCCGGGCTCCCCCGCTCGCATGACAATCCGCAACCCGAGGTGAAGCTTGGCGGATACGAACTTCGACGTGGTGGTCGTCGGCGCGGGCCCCGGGGGCTACGTCGCCGCGATCAAGGCCGCGCAGCTCGGATACAAGACCGCGTGCGTGGAGCAGGAGTTCCTGGGCGGGGTGTGCCTCAACATCGGCTGCATCCCCACCAAGGCCCTCCTGGAGAGCGCCGCGATGATCACCCACCTGGGCCACGCCAAGGAGTTCGGCGTGGAGATCGGGGAGCTCAAGACCGACATGGCGCAGGCGGTGAAGCGCTCCCGCCAGGTCTCGGAGCGGCTGGTGAAGGGGATCGGCTTCCTCTTCAAGAAGAACAAGGTCACCCACGTCCCCGGGCGCGGCCGCCTGGCCGGCAAGGGGAAGGTGGAAGTGACGGCGAAGGACGGCGGGAAGCAGACGCTCACCGCCAAGCACGTCATCGTCGCCACCGGCTCGCGCCCGCGCGACCTCCCCTTCCTGAAGATCGACCACGACCGCGTCTGGGACTCCACCGACGCCATGATGTCGAAGGAGGCGCCGAAGACGCTCGCGGTGGTCGGCGCCGGCGCCATCGGGATGGAGTTCGCGGACGTCTACGCCGCCTTCGGCACGAAAGTCACCATCGTCGAGGCGCTGGACCGCGTCCTCCCCCTGGAGGACCGCGACTGCTCGGCGGTGGTGGAGAAGAGCTACCGGAAGCGGGGGATGGAGGTCTACACCGGCGCCCGCCTGGAGAAGGCCGAGGTCGGGAAGACCGGCGTCAAGCTGACGGTGAAGACCGCCAAGGGCGAGACCAAGGTCATCGAGGCCGAGCGGGTGCTCTCCGCCATCGGCCGCGCGCCGAACACCGAGGACATCGGGCTGGAGAAGGCGGGGGTGAAGCTCACCGACCGTGGCTTCATCCAGGTGGACCGGCAGATGCGCACGAACGTGGAGGGGATCTACGCCATCGGTGACGTGGCCGGCCCCCCCCTCCTGGCGCACAAGGGCTCGCACGAGGGCGTCGCCTGCGTGGAGGCCATCCACGGCGACCCGCACGCCGGGATCGACTACGGCAACATCCCCAACTGCACCTACTGCCACCCCGAGGTCGCCTCGGTGGGGCTCACCGAGGAGCAGGCCCGGGAGAAGGGGCTGGACATCGAGGTGGGCGTCTTCCCCTGGACCGCCAACGGGCGCGCCCTCACCGCGGGCGAGACGGAAGGCTTCGTGAAGGTGATCCGCGACAAGAAGTACTCCGAGGTGGTGGGGGCGCACATCGTCGGCCCGCACGCCACGGAGCTGATCGCGGAGTTCGTGGTCGGCCGCCACCTGGAGACCACCGTGGAGGAGATGGACCGCGCCATGCACCCGCACCCCACCCTCTCGGAGGCGGTGGCGGAGGCGGCGCTCGCCTCGCTGGGGCACGCGCTGCACATCTGAGCGGTTCCGCAGGGGGGATGAACGAGGCGGGCCGGAGCAACCCTGCTCCGGCCCGCCCTCGTTCATCCCCGGATCGTCCGGCCCCGCGCGGATCGTCGTGGGCCTCTCCCGCTGCCACCCCTCGCCCGTGTCCCGCCCACTCGTCACCGGAGCCGCGAGAGTTCGGTGAAGCCGTCCGTGTACCCGCGGGAATCGTGCACCACCCGCCCGCGGCACTCCACCCAGGCGTGGGCCTCGAACGGGAAGCGCCGCACCCCGATGCAGTGCTCCGCCGGCACCCCCACCGAGAGCAGGAAGCGGTAGAGCGCCAGCGAGCGAGGCAGGCAGTCCCGCGGCGCGCTCCGCATCAGGAAGAAGTTCTCCGCGCGGGAGAACGCCCGCAGCGCGCGCGCGGACCTCTGGTCGGGCGGCTCCGCGCCGGGCGCCGGACCGCCGGGCGCCGGACGGGGGAGGTGCCCGTAGCGCCGGTACGTGTCCGGAAAGCCGTGCCGGGCCAGCGCCCGGGTGGTGGCGAGGAGAGCGAGCCAGGCCCGGAAGACGAACGCCCCGCCCCGGGGCCTCCCGACCGATGCGGGGCCCCCTTCCACGGACGGCGCCGTTCCGAGGAACCCGCGGTCGCGGCAGTCCCGCGCGAACGCCGCGAGGTCCGCCTCCAGCCGGTCGGCGGGGGCTTCGAACCGCCGCTCCAACTCCGCGATCCTCTCCACCGGATCGGCGACGGTCGTCAACGCGTGCCACATCGCCGTCGCGACGCGGTCGAGGACCACGTACACTCCGGATCGCAGGTCCAGCATCACGATCCGCCCGTCGACCTCGCGACACCGGACGTCGGGAGTGGGGTGGAGGATCGGCAATGCGCCAGGTGGAAACGGGTGATGCGTGGAACGGAGCCGCGCCGCGTCCGGGCGGGCCCTCGCCACGGAGGAGATGGACGGACCGGGGCGACCCGGCTCCGGCCCGCCGTCCTTCGCCCGGCCGCGGGCCCGAAGCCTACTCTTCCTCTTCGGCCTTCCGGGTCTCGTCGTCGGAGTCGGTCTCGACATCGGACTCGACCTCGCGTTCATCCGCGTCATCGCCGGTGGCGGCGAGTCCGCGCCAGCCGTTCATCCCGTCGAAGGCGGACCCGTCCTTCCCACCCGCCGTCAGCTCCTCGACCGTTCCGACCACGATCGCGTCGGGCGCGCGGTACGCGCTCCTCTGCGGCGTGGGGGCCTCCTCCTCGACGTGGCTCATGGGTACGACCTCCTGAAAAGGGTTGTGACGTCGGGAGCCGCCGGGCTCCCTGCAGGCGCCCGCACCGGGGCGGGCGTCTCCTGTGGACGGGCGAGGCGGGGTCGCGAGGAGAAGCGCTCCAGCTGCCGGAGCCAGACCTCCAGGTTCACCGAGGCGAGGAAGTGCCGGGCTCCCACCGTCCTCCCGATCCGGGCCTGCCGCACCGCCTCGCGCCAGCGGTCGGCCACCGCGTATCCCCGCTCCACGATACGGGGCGTGGAGGTCAGCATCTCGAACCAGTCGCCGGCAGCCTCCAGCCCCTCGTAGAACGCCTCGTCCGGACCCCGCTTCCCCGTGCGACGCAGCGTCCTCCCGGGAAGGATCCCCTCCAGCGCGCGGCGCTGGAGCACGCGGTCCTCGCCCGGCCGATACTTCGCCTTCCAGGGAACGGAGAGCATGTATTCGAGCAGTGGGCGATGGAACAGCGGGTGCCGGTACTCGGCTCCGAGACCGGCGTGCGCGTAGTGCGCCGCCACCGACACCGCGTTGCGGATCACCCGCTCCGCGTGGTACGACTCCGCCACCGTCGCGAAGGCCGGCGCCGGGGTGGCGCGCCCGCGCTCCGCCAGCCTCGCGCGAGCCGCGAAGCCGTCCGTGGCCCACGGGATCGTGACGGGCGAGCCCTCGATCCACCGTCCACGAAGACGCCGCAGCGCGGCGCCCGCGCCGCAGTGGGCGAGCCAGAATGCGGTTGGACGGTGGTCGTACGACGCGAGCCCCCACGCGCGGGCCTGCCTCCACGCCTCCGCCCATCTCCCGCGCCGCAGCAGGTCCGCCAGGAAGTAGGGCCTGGGCACGTCGCCGAGGAACACGGCGTCGCCTCCCTGCCCGGTGAGCACCACGTCCACCCCCCTCTCCCGGAAGAGCCCGCGAAGGACGCGGCTCAAGCCCCCGGTCACCAGCCGACTGCTGGGCTCGCCGTAGAACACCCCCGGCAGCTCGGTGAAGGGCCGGACCGCGTCGGCGTCCACCGGGTTCCACGGAGCAGGGTGCGCCTCCAGGACGAAGCCGATCCACTTCCGCTCGTCCGCCGTGACGGACCGCGGATACACGAGGGAGACCGCCTGCAGCCCGGGCGCTCCCAGGCGGGACGCCAGGCCGAACACCGTGGACGAGTCCAGCCCCCCGGAAAGCTCGCACCACGCCACCCCCTCCCCCGGAAGTGCGGCGGCGACCGCCTCCTCCACCCGCTCCCCGAGGCCCTCCGCGTACTCCCGCTCGTCCCGGCAGCGAAGCGGCCGCACCTCGCCCAGCGTCCACGTGGAGTGCCGCGTCAGGCGCCCGTCCCGCCAGGCCACGCACTCCCCCGGCCGGACCCTCCGCACATCCGCGAACGGCGTCCGGTCGCCGAAGTGCTCCCCCTGCGCGAAGTAGTCCGCCACGTACTCCTCGTCCAGCTCTCCCACGCCCGTCTCCGCCACCACCGCCTCCAGCGGCGACCCGAAGCAGATCCCCCCCGGCCCCGCCGCGTAGAAGAGCGGCACCAGCCCCAGCTCGTCGTGCGCCAGGACCAGCGTACCCCGCGCCGGATCGTGGATGGCCGCCGCGTACTCCCCCAGCACGTTACGCGAGAGCTGCGGCCCCCACCAGCGGCAGGCGAGCGCCAGTCGTCCGGCGTCCGACGAGGGCGCCTCCGGGTGGCCGCGCCTGCGGGCCTCGGCGTCCAGGGCGGCGCGGTTGGCGACGTAGCCCCGGAAGAGGACGAGGCACCCCTCCACCTCCGCGGGAGCGGGATCGGCCACGGGCCGCGGCGGCCCGCCGGTCGCCAGGCGTCCGACGAACTCCCTCAAGGCGGAAGCGGGCGAACGAAGGACCTACCGGCGACCAGGCAAAACACAGCCGTATTTTGGAATCACGGGCGCATGCGCGAGGGAGTGGCGAAGAGGCGGCCAGGCCCGGAAGGGACGGGGAAGCGGTGCCGCCCCGTGCATCATGCATGCCCCGGGTCCGGGCCGCGAATGCGCCCGGTCCCGCTGAATTTTTCGTGGAAACACGTTTCCGGCTCCACCGCGGAGGTGAGACACGAATGGGCCAGGTGGGACCCGCCAGCCCCACACCGAGGCACAGCCGACAGTGGCCGCGAACCGGAGTTCACCGGGAACTTCGACGAAGGGAATGCGCATGCATTTGCTTAATAAATGTTGTTTGTCTTAAAAGATGCGATTACTATAGACACGTCCCCACGGATTTCACGGGAGACGCGAACGAGTCGAGGCACGTCCCGTCTCGGCTCCCACACCGCACCACGGGAGGATTTATGAGAACCCACGTGAGTCCCCGCGACCTGCCCGCCGGCCATCCGGCCCCTCGAACCGGGCGCTCCCTCGTCCGGCTGTTCGCCCTCGGCGGGCTCGTACTCGGCGGCGTCGCCGCGTGCGAGGCGGTGGCGGAACCCGAGGCGGTGGGCAGGTCCTCCGTCACCTCCCAGACCGGGAGCATCGGAGGTACCGTCTCCAACCTGCTGGGGCAGCCGGTGGCCGGCGCCACGGTGCGCGCCTCCACCGGGGCAGTCACGGTCACGAACGGGGCGGGATCGTTCGTCATCCACGGGCTCTCGGCGAGGGAGCGGCTCCCCGTGACCGTGGAGGCGTCCGGTTACCTCTCCACCACCAAGGTATACTCGGTGGTGGCGGGCCAGACGCTCACGCGCCCGATCCGGCTCCAGCACGAGGCCGCGCCCGTCGTCATCCAGGCCGGCAACGGAGGAGTCGTGCCGTTCGGCGGGAACGGGCAGGTGGTGATCCCCCCGAACGCCTTCGCCGGGGTGAGCCCCGGCTCCCCGGTGACCGTACGCGCCACGTACCTCGACTCCAGCGACCCCGCGCAGGTCAGCACCGCGCCCGGCGACTTCACCGCCGTCACGTCCAGCGGGAGCAACGTGAGGCTCGAGTCGTTCGGCATGCTGCAGGTCGACGCGCGCAACGCCCAGGGCCAGCCGGTCGACCTGGCTCCGGGCCAGCAGGCGACGCTCCGGTTCCCCGTCCGCGGCACGCTCTCCTCGGCCGGGTTCTGGAACTTCGATCCGCAGCAGGGGACCTGGATCGAGGAGGGCCGCGTGACCGTGTCGGGCAACACGATGAACACCTCGGTCACCTCGCTGGAGGCGAGGAGGAACGTGGACGTGCCGATCCAGCAGGTGTGCGTCCGCCTCCGCGTCCTGCGCTCCGACAACGTCACGCCCCGTCCGTACGAGTTCGCGGGCGTGACGGGGATCAGCTACAGCGGCTTCACCCAGGGATGGACCGACGCCCAGGGGATCGTGACCCTCAACGCCCGGGTCTCCTCGCAGGTCAGGGCCGAGGCGGGACCGGTGTCGCAGACGGTGAACACCCCCGGCCTGGGCGCCCCCTGCCCCGTGATCGCCACGCTGGCGTTCTGAGACCTGGGACGTAGCCCGGCGAAGGTGCCGGGGCCGTGCCGGACAAGCTCCGGCCGGCTCCGGCACGGGACGGCTGGGCCGCGGCATGCGACCGCCCCGGGCCGCGTGTCGCGAAACATGCGAAACCGCACTCTTTCCGGAAGTCCTTCCTTCTTGCCCCCCGGGAATTCACGGCCGCACATTCCTCGTCGCCCCGCCTGACCTCTCCCCGGGCCCGCGCCCTGACCGCACGAAGGAAATGACTCCTCGAACCACCCGAAAGCTCCTTCTCTCGACGGCGGCCCTCCTCCTGGCCGCCGCGGGGTGCCGCCCGCAGGAAGGCGAGACCGTCCGCATCGGCGTGGCGATCCCGGCAGCCACCACCGGCGGAAGGTCAGTGCAGCGGGGCGTGGAGCTGGCGGTCGAAGAGTTCAACGCGGCCGGAAGGCTCCGCGGCCGCACCGTGGAGCTGGACGTCCGGGACGACGGGGGCTCGCCCGGCCAGGCCATCGTGGTCGCCGCGGCGCTGCGGGACGACCCGAGGGTCGTCGCGGTCGTCGGCCACGTGAACTCGTCGGCCACGCTCGCCGCGGCCGGCGTGTACAACGACCCGCGGAACGGCCTGCTGGAGATCTCCCCCACGGCCAGCAGCCCGCAGGTGTCCGGCGCCGGGCCCTGGACCTTCAGGGTCTCCCCCACCGACCTCGCGTACGGACCCGCCATCGCGCGCTGGCTCGCCGGGGAGGGGAACCGGCGCGCCGCCGTGCTCTACCTGAACGACGAGTACGGCCGTCACCTGGCGCAGAGCTTCGCCGCCTCGTTCGAGGAGGGCCGGGGAGCCGTGGTCGCCCTGGATCCCTTCCTCCCCGGGACGCTGGAGGACGAGGAGGCGCTGAGCGCGTACCTCACCCGGTCGATGAGGCGGGGGATGGATGCGCTGGTGATCGCGGGAACCGCGGAGGACGCGCGGTGGATCGTCCCCGCGGCGCGCCGGGCCGGACACGGCGGCCCCATCGTCGGCGCGGACGGGCTGCTGGGGATCGAGGGGTTCGGGGCCGGGGTGGACGGAACGTACCTGAGCGCGGCCTTCTTCGCGGACTCGCCGTCGGAAGAGGCGCGGCGCTTCGTCCAGGCGTACGCGGAGCGATGGGGCGAACTCCCCAACGCGGACGGAGCCCTGGCCTACGACGCGGCCCGTGTGGTCCTGAGGGCCCTCGTGGAAGGGGGCCTCAGCCGCCGCGCGGTGCGCGACTACGTGTCCGGGATCGGCACCACCCACCCGGCCTTCCCCGGAGTCACCGGAGAGATCCGCTTCGACGAGAACGGAGACGCCGCCGACAAGGCCGTGGCCGTGGGCGTGGTCCGCGACGGAAGGGTGACCCAGGTCGGATCCTGACGCGACGGGGAGGCTGCCGGCCCCGGGGCGGAGCCGCTCCCGGGGCTCGTTCTCAGTGCGAGCGGTAGATACAACCTTTTCGTCTCGCGCGGTGTCGAAACAGGTACCCGGGGTCGGGCCCTCGTGTCCGCCCTTTCTACATTGTAGAAACCCTTACCACGGAGACGCACCGTGGCCCCTGCCCGTCCCGGCGGCGCCGCCGGCCGGAACCTCCCCCCGCTCCCGGCGGCCCTCCTGCGCGGCGCCCTCCCGCACGCCGAGCGCGAGGAGGTGCTCGCCGACCTCGCCGACGAGTTCCTGGATCGAGAGGCCGGGCGCGGCCGCCCCGCCGCCCTGCGCTGGCTGTGGGTGCAGGTGCTGTCCTCCCTCACCGCCCTCCTGCGGCGGAGCTTCTGGCGCGGCTGGACCGGCTTCGAACCGCAGGCGAACCGAATGCAACCCGGAGGCCCCCCGATGGAAAGCTGGATCATGGACGCGCGCTTCGTCGCCCGGCGGTTGGCTTCCCGTCCGGCCTACGCCATCCTCTCGGTGCTCACGCTCGCGCTGGGAGTGGGGGGCACGGCCGCCATCTACGGCGTGGCGAGGAAGTTCCTGCTGGAACCGCTCCCCTACGCCCGCGAGCAGGAACTCGTCTCCTTCTGGAACCAGTTCGACTGGTCCGAGGCGGAGTTCCTGTACCTGGGGGACTTCCCCGGCTTCCGGGACGTGGCGGCGTACCGCCGCCAGGCGGTGACGCTGGAGCCGGGGGACGGACCGCCGCGCCTGCTCCCGGGGCTCTCCTCGTCCGCGGAGCTGATGGACGTGCTGGGCGTGAGGCCCATGATCGGCCCGGGTCTCCGCGCCGGGGACGACCGGCCGGGGGCGGAGCCCACGGCGGTGCTGAGCTACGGCCTGTGGGAGGAGATGGGGGGCAACCCGGAGATCGTGGGCCGGCGGATGCGCCTGGACGGGGTGGAGCGCACGGTGGCCGGGGTGATGCCCCGCGGTTTCTGGTTTCCGGACCCGACGGTGCGCGTCTGGCTGGCGGAGCCGCTCGACCCGCAGAACCGGTCCGGCAACTACGCCCTCGTGGGCCGGATGGAGCCGGGGCGGACGCCGCACGGCATGGCTCCGTCGCTGGAGGGGATCACGGACCGCCTGCGCGAGCAGTTCACCTACTCCGAGCAATGGGACAAGACGCGCAACGCCGGACTCACCCCCATCCGAGAGACGCTGGTGGGCGGCGTGCGGCCGGCGATCCTCGCGACGCTGGCCGCCATGGGGATGATCCTGCTGATCGCCTGCGCCAACGTGGCGGCGCTGATGCTGGGGCAGGTGGACCGGCAGTCCACCGAGATGGCGGTGCGGACGGCGCTCGGCGCGGGGCGCTGGCGACTGGTGCAGCAGGTGGTGATGGAGGCGCTGGCGGTGGGGCTGCTGGCGGGCGCGGCGGGGGCGCTGCTGGCCGCTCTGGGCTTCCAGCTGCTGGTGGGAGCGCTCCCCCTGGGCGAACTGGCCGAGGGCGCGTCGCTGGACTGGCGGGTGTTCGCCTCGGCGATCGGGATCGCCACGCTGGCATCGCTCGCCGTGGCGCTGGTGCCGAGCCTCTCGCTGTGGCACGGCGACCTGCAGCGCGTGCTCTCCCGCTCCCGCACGGGCGGGATCGGCGGGCGCGGCGGACGGATCGAGCGGGGGCTGGTGGTCGCCGAGGTGGCGCTGGCGGTGCTGATGGTGTCCGGCGCCGCCCTGCTGGTCCGCAGCGTCGCCAACCTGCGCGCCATCGACCCCGGGGTGGAGACGGACCGGGTCGCCGTGGTGGACGTCGCGGCTCCGGCCACCATGGGGGCCGAGCAGCGCCGACAGGCAATCCGTGAGCTGGTGCGGGAGATGGACGCCCTCCCCGGCGTGGCGTGGGCGGCGGCCGTCCAGAAGCTCCCGCTGCGGGGCGGCGGCGACAACTGGGGGCTCGCCATCGAGGGGCGGCCGGAGCTGCAGAGCACCACCTCCTTCCGGATGGTGACGCCGGACTACTTCCGCGCCATGGGCGTCCGGGTGCGTCAGGGCCGCGGCTTCGAGCCCACGGACCGCTCCGGGAGCGAGCCGGTGGTGGTGATCAACGAGGCGCTGGCGAAGAAGTTCTTCCCCGGCGAGGACCCCGTGGGCCGCAGGCTGGACGAGGGAGACGCGGGGCTGGCGCGCATCGTCGGCGTGGTGGAGAACGTGGCCGAGGCCGGACTCACCGACGCCCCCGAGCCCGCCCGCTACATGCTGTACGACCAGTTTCCCGGATACACCCCCGGGTCCAACTCGCTGGTGCTGCGCGTGGAGCGCGGCGACCCGGCGGCGGTGCTGGAGCCGGCCCGCGCCGTGCTCGGCCGGGTCGCTCCCGGGATGGCCGTGCAGACCACCACCACCATGGACGAGGTCTTCACCCGGGCCGTCGGGCCCGCCAGGCAGGTGATGTCGCTGCTTGCGCTGCTGGGCGGGCTGGCGATGGTTCTGGGCGCCGTCGGCGTGTACGGGATCGTCTCCCACATCGTCAGCCGTCACAGGCGCGACTGGGGGATCCGCATCGCCCTGGGCCTGCAGCCCCGGCGGGTGGTGGCGCAGGTCGTCCGTAGCGGGAGCACGCTGGTGGCGGCCGGGATCGTGCTGGGCGCGCTGGCGTTTCTCGCGGGGGCCCGCTGGCTGGCATCGTTCCTGTACGGCGTGGGTACGGCGGACCCGCTGGCGATCCTGGCGGCGGGGGGCGTGCTCCTGCTGACGGGGCTGCTGGCCGCCTTCGTGCCTGCATGGCGCGCCAGCCGGACCGACCCGGCGGCGGTGCTCAGGGAGTCGTGAGAGGAGGGGGGCCGTGAGCGTGGACGGACCGCTGGGGAGCTTCGAGGAGCAGGTACTGCTCGCCGTGATCCGTTCCCGGGAGCCGTACGGGATGGCCGTGCGCCGCGAGATCGAGGCGGCCACGGGGCGCGGGGTGGCGATCGGCGCGGTCTACGCCACCCTCGACCGCCTGGAGGCGAAAGGGCTGGCGGAGTCCTCGCGGGCCGGGGACGGCGAGAGGTCCCGGCGACTCTTCCAGGTGACCCCGCCGGGCGCGAGGGCGCTCGCCGAGACGCGCGCGATGCGCGAGCGGCTCTGGCAGGGAATCGACCTGCGCGGGATGCTCGCCGAGGGCGGAGCCTAGCGGGCGCGCGGGGTTGCTCGCCGCGGGCGCGGCCCCCATGTTCTCCGCGACCACATCCCGAACCGGAGACCCCATGATCGCTACCCTGTTCGCCCTCCTCGCCGCCGCCCCCGCCGGCACCGCGCAGCAGGACACCGCCCGAGTCCCGCAGGGCGTGGACTACCGCATCGAGGCCCGGCTGGACGAGTCCACCGACGTGCTGACCGGACGCGCCCGCCTCCGCTACACCAACAACTCGCGGAGCACGCTCGACACGATCTACCTCCACCAGTACCTGAACGCGTTCCGACCGAACAGCGCCTGGGCGCGGCGCGATCTGCAGTTCAGGAACCGGCGGTTCCAGGACCTCGGACCGAACGACTACGCCTACGAGCGGTTCACCGCGGTGGACGTGGACGGCCGCGCGGTGAGCCCGGTGTACCCGGGGGCGCCGGACTCCACGGTGGTCGCCATCCCCCTCCCCGCTCCCCTCGCGCCCGGAGGGACGGTCACCCTGCGCATGGACTGGGACGCCCGCCTCTCCACCCTTCCGCGACGGCAGGGGAGGCGGGGGAGGCACTTCGACTTCGCGCACTGGTACCCGCGCGTCGCCCCGTTCGACCGGCACGGCTGGCAGCAGCACCCGCTCCTCCCGCAGGGTGAGTTCTACGGCGAGTTCGGCGCCTACGACGTGACGCTCGACGTCGCGCAGGACCAGGTGATCGGTTCCACCGGCGTCCCCGTGGAGGGCGACCCGGGGTGGCGGGTGAACGGGCAGCTCCCCCCGGCCGAGGCGCTGCGTCGGGACGCGTATCCCGCCCGGCCCGCCGAGGCGCTGGGACTCCTCGCGGGGAACGCCGACGAGGGGCGCAAGCGGATCCGCTGGCGGGCCGAAGAGGTCCACCACTTCGCGTGGAGCGCGTCGCCCACCTACCTGTACGACGGCGTGTTCCGCACCTCGCTGGACGAGGCCGGCGGCGCCACGGCGCTCCCCAGCATCCACGTGCTCTACCAGCAGGGCGACACCGGGTGGGGCGACGGCGTGGTCGCGCGGCGCACGTACGACGCGCTCTTCTTCATGCAGTGGATCTTCGGGCCGTACACCTGGCCGCAGCTCACCGTCCTCCACCGCATCGAGAGCGGGGGAACGGAATTCCCCATGCTCATCATGAACGGCTCCAACTCCGAGGGGCTGATCATGCACGAGGTCGCGCACGAGTGGGTGCACGGGATCCTCGCCAACAACGAGTGGCGCGAGGGCTGGCTGGACGAGGGCTTCGCCTCCTTCCTCACCGACTGGTACTTCGAGGAGAAGGGGAACACCGGGGTCTGGGACGAGACCATGAAGGGGCTGGCGGAGATGGAGCGCGCGGGGCGGTCGGCGCCCGTCGCCATGCCCGGCGCGGACTTCGCGTCGCCGGGGCTCTACAACGCCATGACCTATTCCAAGGGCTCCGTCTTCTTCCGCATGCTCCGCGAGCTGCTGGGCGAGGACACCTTCCGCAGCGTCCTGCGCGCCTACTACGACCGCTACAAGCTGCGGCACGTGGACGAGGAGGCCTTCCGCGGCGTCGCCGAGAGCGTGAGCGGCCAGGACCTGGAATGGTTCTTCCGGCAGTGGCTCCACACCACGGACACCCTGGACTACGGCATCTCCCGGGCGACCACCACGCGCCTCCCGAACGGGCAGTGGAGGACGCAGGTGGAGGTGCTCCGCCTGGGCAACGCCTGGATGCCGGTGGAGCTGCGGGTCGGCGACGTGACCCGCAGGCTCGACTCGCGGGACCGGCGCCAGGTGGTGGAGGTGACGACCGCCGCCCGCCCGCGCGAGGCGGTCCTCGACCCCCGGCAGGTGCTGCTGGACCTGGACCGCACCAACAACCAGGCGCCGGTGAGGTAGGAGGGGCCGGCCCCGCCGATGATGCCTCCCGTCCGGACCCCCACGTCCGGGCGGGAGGCTTTTTCGTTCCCGGACACGACCCGACCATGATCCTCCTCTACCTCGCCGCGGGCGGAGTCCTCGGCACCCTGGCCCGCTACGGGCTGGCGACCTGGGTGCACGCCCGCGTGGAGACGTCCTTCCCCCTGGGCACCTTCGCGGTGAACGTCGTGGGGTCGTTCGTGCTCGGCCTCGCCGTGCGCGGCGTGGAAACGGCGGCGCTCTCCCCGGAGCTGCGCCTGCTGCTGACGACCGGATTCTGCGGCGCCTTCACCACCTTCAGCACGTTCAGCTTCGAGACGGTCTCGCTGCTCCAGGGCGGCGCCTGGGGGCGCGCCGCCGCGTATTCCCTGGGGAGCCTGGGTCTCGGACTTGCGGCCGTGTACGCGGGCCTCTCGCTCGCCCCGGTGCTGCTGCGCCGGTAGCCCCCCTGCCCGACCCGCTCATGTCCATCCCGGATTTCAAGCTCGAACGCTACTTCGCCCGCTGGGAGTTCGCCGCGCCCCACCTTCTCTGCGCGTCGGACGTGGAGCCCCTTCCCATGTCCGAGCTGCTGGCGCTGGCAGACGACGAGGGGCGGGCGCTGTGGGACGGCCTGCGCCTGGGCTACACCGAGGCGGCCGGGCACCCGCTCCTCCGCGCCGAGGTCGCGCGGCTGTACGAAGGCGTGTCCCCGGAGGAGGTGCTGCTGTTCGCGGGGGCGGAGGAGGCCATCTACGTCTTCATGCGCACCGTGCTGGGCCCCGGCGACCGCGTGGTGGCCACCTGGCCCGGCTACGGGTCGCTGTACGAGGTGGCGCGCAGCTCCGGGGCCGAGGTGGACCTCCTCCCCCTGGACCCGGAGGCGGGGTGGGCGCTGGACTTCGACCTGCTTCGCGCCACGCTGGGCCCCTCCACGCGCGCCATCGTGGTGAACTATCCCCACAACCCCACCGGCGCGCTCCTGCGCCGGGAGGAGTGGGAGCGGCTGGTGGACCTGGCTCGGGAGGCGGGTGTGCTGCTCTTCTCGGACGAGGTGTACCGCTACCTGGAGCACGACCCGGCGGACCGTCTCCCCGCCGCCGTGGAGTCGTACGAGCGCGGCTTCAGCCTGGGCGTGATGTCCAAGTCGTTCGCGCTCGCCGGGCTGCGCGTCGGCTGGCTGGCGACGCACGACGCCGACCTTCTCCGCCGGGTCGCCGCGTACAAGGACTACACCACCATCTGCTGCTCCGCGCCCGCGGAGGTGCTCTCGCTGATCGCGCTCCGGGCCCGCGACGCCGTGCTCGCCCGGAGCCTCCGCATCGTCCGGGAGAACCGGTCCCGGCTCGACCCGTTCTTCCGGCGGTGGGCCGGGGTCCTGGACTGGGTGCCGCCCCGCGCGGGGAGCACCGCTTTCCCGCGCCTGGTCCCCGACGTGGACGTGGAAGCCTTCGCGGAAGACCTCCGGGAGAGCGAGGGCGTGCTGGTGCTCCCCGGGACACAGATGGACTACCCCGGGACCCACTTCCGCATCGGTTTCGGGAGGACCGGGTTCCCGGCGGCGCTGGATGGCCTCGACCGCTACCTGGCGCGGAGGTTCGGGCGCCCGTAGCGGGCGCGGGATCCAACCTTTCTCCTCCGGGCGGTGTCCTACCCTTCACTGCCGCGGGGCCGCTCGCCCCGCGCCCGTGAACCGGAACCCGGAGGAAAGCGCATGATTCGACTTCTCGTCTGCCTCGCAGTGCTGACCGTGGTGGGGGTGCAGGACCTCTCGGCGCAGTGCCGCACCCGCGGCAACCGGACCGAGTGCCGCGACCGCTCGCGCACCTGGGTGGTGGTGCACGAGCGGACGGAGGACCGTGCGGCGCAGTTCGGGGTGAGGGGCGGGTACGACTTCGACGCGGAAGCGGGGAGCGCCGGAGCGCAGTTCCGCGTCCCGGTGGTCTCCCAGCTCCTCGTCCTTCCCAGCGCCGACGTGTACTTCGGGAGCGGCGGGGCCGAGTGGCAGCTCAACGCCGACCTGGCGCTCCGCCCGGACGACCTGGCCGGGCTGTACGGCGGGATCGGTGCCGCGCTGCTGAACCGCGACCCGGACCCGGACGACCTGGACGACGACGACGGAACGCAGGTGGGGTTCAACCTGTTCGTGGGGATGGAGAGCGGACGGATCCGCGGAACCCGCGTCCGCCCCTTCGTGGAAGCCCGCTGGACGGGCGTGAACGACGACTTCCCCTTCCGCCTGGTGGCGGGCTTCAACGTGCCGATCTCCGCCGGGCGCTGACAACGCCGCGCATCCGCGTGAGATGAGGAGCCGGGCGCCCCGGGCGGCGCCCGGCTCCTCGCGTTCCGGGCTCCTGGCCCCGGTCGTGCGGCGCCGCGGACGGGAGCACGACCTCGCCGTCCCCCTTCGCTTCGAGGCCGCGATGCGCGCCATGGTCCTCGACCGTCCCCGGACCCCTCTCCGCCTCGTCGACCTCCCGGTCCCGGAGCCGGGCCCCGGACAGGTCCTCGTCCGGGTTCTCGCCTGCGCCGTCTGCCGCACCGACCTGCACGTTGTGGACGGCGACCTCCCCCATCCCTCGCTCCCCCGGGTCGTCGGCCACGAGATCGCCGGCCGGGTGGTGCGCGGCGGGCCGGGCGTGGAGCGCTTCGCGCGGGGGGACCGGGTGGGGATCCCCTGGCTGGGGTGGACCTGCGGCGCGTGCAGGTACTGCCGCTCCGACCGGGAGAACCTGTGCGACCGGGCGCGCTTCACCGGCTACCAGATCGACGGGGGCTACGCCGAGTACACCGTGGCGGACGCGCGCTTCTGCTTCCCGCTCCCCCCGGAGTACGGCGACGCCGAGGCGGCGCCGCTCCTCTGCGCGGGGCTCATCGGCTACCGCTCGCTCCGCATGGCCGGCGACGCGGAGCGGCTGGGGATCTACGGGTTCGGGGCGGCGGCGCACATCGTGGTGCAGGTGGCGCTGCACCAGGGGCGCGCCGTCTACGGCTTCACGCGGCCGGGAGACGAGGCGGGGCAGCGCTTCGCGCGGGAGCTGGGCGCGGTGTGGGCGGGAGGCTCGGACCGTCTCCCCCCGGACCCGCTGGACGCCGCGATCCTCTTCGCGCCGGCGGGGGAGCTGGTCCCCGCGGCGCTGCGGGCGACGGCGAAGGGGGGAACGGTGGTGTGCGGAGGGATCCACATGAGCGACATCCCCTCCTTCCCGTACGACATCCTCTGGGGAGAGCGGGGGGTGCGCTCGGTCGCCAACCTCACGCGGCGCGACGCCGAGGAGTTCCTGGCGCTGGCGCCCCGGGTCCCGGTGCGCGTCACCGTGAGCACGTATCCGCTGGAGCGGGCCAACGAGGCGCTGGCGGACCTGCGGGCCGGGAGGATCCGGGGCGCGGCGGTGCTGACGATGGACGAGCCCGGAGGGGAGGCGCGGGAGGAGAGCTGACGTCGGGGGACGCACGAAAGACCGGGTGCGGCCGTCGGCCGCACCCGGTCTCGGTGCCGGAGAAGGGACCCGCTACCCGCCGCGCTCCGCGTCCTCGCGGAGGGATTCGACCCAGCCTGGGACGGGGAGGTTCGCGCCGCGGTACCCTTCCTCCGCCATGGCGAGGAACGCCTCCACGACGGCCTTCCGCTTCGTGGGAGGCATCCCGGCGGTCAGGAGCTCCAGCGCCGACGACGCCGTCTCCGGGTCCACCGCGCCCCATCCGCCCTGCTGCGCGACATGGCGCATGTACCAGCTCACCAGTTTGCGCTCGGTGGATGCGTGCAACCGGGTCCCGTCGAGCACCTTCCGCAGCCCGGTCGGGCTCATCCCGGTTTCGCGCGCGGCCTGGCGGAGCGAGGTCTGCTCCACCCACCTCGCCACCGTCTCCCGGACGCGGGAGATGGCGAGGCCCTGCCTACGGGCGTACATGGACGCCTCCGGCACGGGAGACCAGGGGAGCACCCGGGTGTGCTCTACGTAAACTATCCGCGCACGTACACCGGGTAGTATAGCTCCCCGTCCGGGAGGCCACAAGCAAGGAGAGACGCCAATTGTCCCCCCGCCGCCCGGAGCCGCGCCGCCGCACCCGCACCGTCACGCGCCCCGCACTCTCCTGTCTCCTTCGGCACCGCGAATCGTCCCTGCGCATACCTTCCGTCCCTGCGGAGGTTTTCGTCGATCGCACTTTCCGGCACCGAATCTAGACCGAATAAAAACCGAAATCAAGCCTTTCGCTGTCCGATTCTGCTCGTAAGTAAAAGTGGACACGGAGCTTTCCCGAGCCGAACACCGGACCGGAGCAGGCCGTCCGCGGCGTTCGTAATCCTCTCGTCGTGGACGCGCCGAACCGGTTCCTTCCCCTCCCTCCACCCGGGTCCGTCGCTTAGATTGCGGTCGCGCGGCACCACCCCGACGAGCATCGAGGCCATGGCCGAACCCCTCCCCCTGATCCGAGACGGCGTCGTGCGCGGCGCCTGCCCCCACGACTGCCCCGACACCTGCGCCATGCGGGTGCACGTACGGGACGGACGGGCAGTGCGTGTGCAGGGCGACCCGGAACACCCGGTGACGCAGGGTTTCCTCTGCGTCAAGGTGAACCGCTACGTGGAGCGCACCTACCACCCGGACCGGCTCACCGTGCCGCTGCGCCGCGTGGGGCCCAAGGGCGAAGGGCGCTTCGAGCCCGCCACCTGGGACGAGGCGCTGGACGACATCGCGCGTCGCCTGGGCGAGATCCGCGACTCCCCGGACGGCCCGCAGGCCATCCTCCCGTACTCGTACGCGGGGACGATGGGGCTGGTGCAGGGGAGCAGCGTGGACCGGCGCCTCTTCCACCGGATGGGCGCGAGCCTCCTGGCCCGCACCATCTGCGCGGCGGCGGGGTCGGAGGGATGGAGGCACACCTACGGCGACCGGATGGGTCCGAGCCCGGAGGAGGCGGAGCACGCTCGGCTCGTGCTCCTCTGGGGGACCAACACCCTTACCTCCAACCCTCACCTGTGGCCGGCGCTCCGCCGCGCCCGGGATCGCGGCGCGCGGCTGGTCGCCATCGACCCCGTGCGCACCCGCACCGCCGCCCAGTGCGACCTGCACCTCCCCATCCGGCCCGGCACCGACGCCGCCCTGGCGCTGGGGATGATGCACGTGATCTTCCGCGACGGGCTGGAGGACCGCGGCTACCTGGAGCGCCACGCCGTCGGGTGGGAGGCGCTGCGCGAGCGGGCGCTGGCGGAATGGAGTCCGGAGAGCACGGCGGAGGTGGTGGGGATCGAGGCGGACCGCATCGAGTCGCTGGCCCGCGCGTACGCGACGACGCGCCCGTCGTTCATCCGCCTCAACTACGGGATGCAGCGGCACGCGGGCGGGGGGATGGCCGTCCGCGCCGTCTCGCTCCTCCCCGCGGTCACCGGCGCCTGGCGCGACGTGGGCGGCGGGGCGACGCTCTCCACCTCCGGCGCCTTCCGCGCGAACGGCGCCGCCCTGGAGCGGCCGGACTGGATCCCGGCGGGGACGCGCACCGTCAACATGATCCGCCTGGGCGACGCCCTCACCCTCCCGGACGCGGGCGTGGGCGGCCCCCCGGTGCGCGCGCTGGTCGTCTACAACTCCAACCCCGCCGCGGTCGCGCCCGACCTGGGGAAGGTGCGCGAGGGGCTGCGCCGGGAGGACCTGTTCACGGTGGTGCTGGAGCACTTCCGCACCGACACCGCCGACTACGCGGACTGGCTCCTCCCCGCCACCACCCAGCTGGAGCACTGGGACGTACACACCTCGTACGGGCACCTGTACGTCACCCTCAACCGCCCCGCCATCGCCCCGGTGGGCGAGAGCCTCCCCAACTCGGAGATCTTCCGGCGGCTGGCCCGCCGGCTGGGGTACGACGAGCCGGAGTTCCGGGACGACGACCTGGAGCTGATCCGCCAGGCGCTCTCCTCGGGGCACCCGCGGATGCGCGGCGTCACCCTGGAGCGGCTGCTGGAAAAGGGCTACGTCCGCCTCGACGTACCGTCCCCCTTCGCGCCCTACGCGGACCCGGAGCGCTTCAACACCCCGTCCGGGAAGATCCAGGTGCACGCGCCGGAGCTGGAGCGCCTGGGGCTGGATCCGCTCCCCGCCTACGTCCCCCCCGCGGAGGACCCCCGGGCGACGCCGGAGCGCGCGGACCGCCTCACGCTGCTCTCCCCGCCCGAGCACCCCTTCATGAACTCCACCTTCGCCAACGTCCCCTCGCTGGCGAAGTCCGCGGGCGAGGCGACGCTCCACCTCCACCCCCACGAGGCGGCGGCGCGCGGGATCCGCGACGGCGACCGGGTGCGCACCCGCAACGAACGCGGGGGCTTCACCGCCCGCGCCGTGGTCACGGACGACGTGAGGCCGGGCGTGGCGGTGTCCTACGGGGTCCGCTGGGCGCGGCTCTCCGAGGGAGGCGAAACGGTGAACGACACCACCTCGCAGGCCGAGACCGACCTGGGAGGCGGCGCCGTCTTCTACGACAACGCGGTGGAGGTGGAGGTCCTCCTGCCGGGCTCCGGTCCGGGAGGTGCCTCGAAAGCCCGTCCGGGGGGGTGACGGCGCGGCACCTGGCACGATCCCGGCGTCCGGGTTATCGTCCCGGCGCCGGCGCGGCCGGCTCGCGGAATCCACTCCCATGAACCGTAGTCCCTTGCGCCTCCTCTACGTCTCTCACTCCTTCCCGCTCCCGGGCGATCCGCTCTCCAACGTGGGAGGGATGCAGCGCGTGGCGACCGGGTTGTACGACGCGCTCGCCGCGCGCCCCGACGTGGAGCTTCACCGGATGGTCCTGGAGACCGCCTGGGAGGACACCGGCCTGCGCATGCCCCCGTTCATGGCGGGGCTGCTGCGGGGGATCCCGCGGGTCGTGGAGCGGGAGAGGATCCAGGCGGTGCTGTTCTCCTCCATGGTCACGGCCTCCCTGGCGCTCCCGCTCCGCCGGCGGGTCGCGGCGGCCGGGGCGCGCCTGGCCGCCATCCCGGTGGGGCGCGACGTGACCCTTCCGGTGGCGCCGTACCAGTGGCTCGTCCCCCGCATCCTCCGCTCGCTGGACCGGGTGTTCCCCATCAGCCGCGCCACCGCCCGCGAGTGCCTGGCCCGCGGTGCCGCGCAGGGGAGCACGCACGTGGTCCCCTGCGGAGTGGACACGGAGGCGTTCACCCTCCCGGCCGATCGTGCCGCCGCTCGCGCTTCGCTGCTGCGCGCCATCGGCGCGGAGGACCTCCCCGGGGACGCGCTGCTCCTGGCGAGCGTCGGCCGGCACCAGGAGCGGAAGGGCTTCCAGTGGTTCGCCGCCGAGGTGATGCCCCGTCTCCCGGAGAAGGTGGTCTACCTCGTCGGCGGGGACGGGCCCATGACGCCCTCCATCCGCCGCGCGGTGGAGGAGCACGGCCTCCAGGCGCGGGTGAAGCTGCTGGGGCAGGTGTCGGAGGAAGTGCTGGGAATGCTGTACCGCGGCGCGGACCTGTTCGTGATGCCCAACATCCCCGTTCCCGGCGACATCGAGGGTTTCGGGGTGGTGATGCTGGAGGCCGGGCTCTGCGGCCTCCCCGTGATCGCCGCGGACCTGGAGGGGATCAGCGACGTGGTACGGGAGGGAGTCAGCGGGCACCTGGTCCGCAGCCGCGACGCAGCGGCCTTCGCCGACGTGATCCTCCGCTACCACGCCGACCGGGGCGCGCTCGCCCGCCACGCGGAGAGCGCATCCCGCCACGTGGCCCACACCTTCTCGTGGAACGCGGTCGCCGGCCGGTACCTCGACCTGCTTCGTCCCGGCACCGGCGAAGTCCCCGTTTCCGTGCGCGGGCTCCCCGTTCCGTGACCCCCCTCCTCTACCCTACCACCCGCGGATTCGCATGGACGAGGACATACTTGCCATCCTGGTGATCGGGCTCATCGTGTTCGTGCCCGTCGCCGGCATCACCGCCCGCATCGCGCTGAAGCCGCTGATCGACTCGGTGGTCCGCATCGCCGAGATGCGCCGCTCCAACGAGGAGATCCGCCTCCTGGAACGCCGCCTTGCGCTGCTGGAGCAGGAGCTGAGCGGCGTGAAGAGCGAGGTTCAGGAGATCGGCGAGCAGAAGGAGTTCTACCGGAAGCTGTCCGAGCCGCACCTCAGGGAGTCGAGCTGAGCGGATCCGCCCCGGACGAAACGGGCGGCTGCGGGCGGACACGAGACGGCGCCCCCACCCGGACCGGGTGGGGGCGCCGCTCTCTCTCGGGCCCGCGGCGGGGAGCCGCCCCCAGGGTGTTCCGTCAGGCCCGCACCACCCAGAGCCAGCGGCCGGCCTCCAGCTCCACCGCGACCTCCCCCTCTCGCTCCATGGCCGAGAGGAACCCCAGCATCGCGGTGCGGTTCAGCACCCACGACGAGGGGTCCGTCAGGCGGAGCCCGAAACGCGTGGCGAACTCCACCAGCAGGTCTTCCGTCCCCGCCGGGCTCGTGCGGAGGCGTCCGCCCAGCCAGTCGAAGGCGCTGTCCAGCGCCGCGGCGTTGGCGTCCAGCGTCGCCCCGGGGTCGTCCAGCGCGTCGCCGTGTCCCGGGACGAGCCACTCCGCGCCCTCCGTCTCGGAGAGCCGGTCCAGCGACCCCCGCATCCGGCCCGCGTCCACCAGAAAGGGGATCCCGTGCTTCGCCAGCGGCTCCGTGCCGAAGAACGCGTCCGCGGCGAAGACCACGCCCTCCGCCCGCACCCCCACCTGGGCGAGGCTGTGTCCGGCCAGGTCCACGATCTCCAGCTCGCGGCCGTCGATCGTCACCGTCTCCCCGGGCCTCACCACGTGGTCCACCGGGGAAGACTCCGCCTGGAGGAACTTGTTGGAGAGGGCCGCCACCGGCTCCGCTCCGCCGAAGAGGTACACCGGCTCGTAGCGGGGCTCCCGGATCACCTCCGCCTCCACCGCGGGGGCGTACACCGGAATGCCCAGGCGCCGGACGAGGTGCGCGTTCCCCCCGTGGTGGTCCGCATGGGCGTGCGTGTTGAGGATCGCGACCACGGGACGCCCCAGCTCCTCCGCGGCGCGGACGATCCGGTTGGCCGCGCTCCGGTCGATCCCCGTGTCCACCACGAGCAGCCCCGACTCCGTCTCCACCAGCCCGGAGTTCACCGCGCCGCGGAGGTAGTGGATCCCGTTCGCGAGACGCACCCGCTCCATCGGCTCACCCTCCCCGTGTTCCCAGGTCCACGCCGTCCCACTCCCGCTGGAAGCGGTCGAGGAACTCCTCCATGAAGCGGTGGCGCTCCTCCGCCACCCGGCGCGCCGCGGCCGTGTTCATCCGGTCGCGGAGCAGGAGCAGCTTCTCGTGGAAGTGGTTGATCGTGGGCCCCCGGCTCGCCTTGTACGCGGCGAACGACGCGTGCGCCTCCGGCGCGGCCTCCGGGTCGTGGAGCGGCCGCCCCCGGCTTCCGCCGAACGCGAACGTACGCGCCACCCCGATCGCGCCGATGGCGTCCAGCCGGTCGGCGTCCTGGACCACCTCGCCCTCCCGGGTGCTCATGGGTGTCGCCACGCCCGCGCCCTTGAACGAAAGCTCCGCGATGATGGTGCAGACGTGCTCCACCGTCGCCTCCTCCACCCCCAGCGCCTCCAGCCACTCTCGCGCCGCCCGCGGGCCCGCCGTCTCGTCTCCGCCGTGGAACTTGTGGTCGGCGACGTCGTGGAGGAGCGCCGCCAGCTCCACGACGAACGGGTCCGCGCCCTCCTCCTCGGCCAGGCGGAGCGCCACGCGCCGCACCCGGTCCACGTGCCACCAGTCGTGCCCGGTCCCCTCCCCTTCCATCCTCTCGCGAACGTACGCGGTCGTCCGCGCCAGCACCGCCTCTTCCGACATCTCGTCCTTTCTCCTTCCGTCCAGGAACACGCCCCCCTCCCGTCCGCCATCCGGCTCTGAAGGAATCTGCCGCGAAGCGCTCTCCCGGCACAATCCGCGCCGCGCAAATCCATGCTGGCAAGATACTTGCGCGCACGAATCACCGATCGGATCATCTGGATCGGGGAATCGGCATGGCCTATCGGGAGTTCACAGATCGGGAAGGGCGCGCGTGGCGGGCCTGGGACACGTTTCCACTCAACCGGAACATCGTGAGCGCGGCATACGCGGAAGGGTGGCTCTGCTTCGAATCGGAGGGGGGAAAGCGGCGCCTCACGCCCATTCCCGAGCGGTGGGAGGAGATGCCGGCGGAGAGGCTCCGCCTGCTGCTCCGGGCCGCGGAAGAGGTGTCGCCGCTCCACAGGGACTCCGGCACCCCGCCGTGAGCCCCTTGCCACCTCCCCATCTCACCGCCTGACGCGAACCGGGACCGGGGTCAGGCGTGCGCGGCGCCTCTCCGCTCCTCGATCTGCCGGGCGAACCGGCGCAGCCCATCGATCAATTCCTCGGCGCGTGCGCGGATGTCTCCCACGTGCATCTCGGTGTCCGGGGGCACGGCGAGTTCGAGGATCTCGATGGCGCGCTGGATCGCGTCCGTCCGCGCCCCCCTCGGATCGGGCTCCGCTCCGTGGGTACGCGCGCGCCGCCGCCGCCGCACGTGAGAGCGGAAGTGGTCGCGGCCCTCTTCGGTGAGCAGCACCATCCCGTCCCGGCGCTCGACGAAGTGGCGCGACTCCAGGGCTCTCACGACGCGACCGTCGAGCGTGTCCTCGGGAACCGGATCCGCCCGCAGGGACAGGTCGCGGAGGAGGTCCGACTGCTTGTCGCTCAAAACCGTGCTCATAAATTCTGGGTTCTACTTTGACTATTCCCGGCGGATGCATCGCGGCGACCACGGCGCCCCGGACCCGCCTCCCCACCGGAACGGTGAGGCTCCCGGCCCCGGGGGTCCTCTGTCGTCGCGGCACCTAACACCCTACATCCCCGACACGAAGGGGGCAAGTCCCACCCTCCGCGCCCCGCATCATATAGCGGACGAAGACGAGATGTTCCCCGCCTTGAGCGATTCCGCGCACCTTTCCGGAACCCTGTTCCGCCGAGGGCCGGAAACGCCGTCCCCGCTGGCCCGACGGATGCAAAACGGCCCCGGAACTCCGGGGCCGTCATGCACGCCTTTTTCATGCCGCGGCTTCACGGCACCAGCTCGCCCCGCATCACCGTGACGGCCTGGCCTCCCAGGTGAACCCGGTCGCCGTCCGCCCGCACGCGAACGGTGCCGCCCCGCGCCGACGCCTGGAACCCCACCAGCTCGCCACGGCCCAGCCGCTCCGCCCAGAACGGCGCAAGGCAGCAGTGGGCGGACCCGGTCACCGGGTCCTCGTCCACGCCCACTCGGGGCGCGAAGAAGCGGGACACGAAGTCGATCCCGGGAGCGTCCGAGCGGCTGGTGACGATGATCCCCCGCGCGGCCACTCCCCGCAGCAGGCCGAAGTCGGGGCGGAGCCCCCGCACCACGGCCGCGGACTCCACCTCAACGAGGCAGTCGAAGTGGCTCCGCCCCACGTAGAGCGGGGTCACGCCCAGGGCGCGGGCCAGCTCCGGGGTGGACGCCGTCTCCTCCTCCGGCTTGGAGGGAAAGTTCATGGAGATCCATCCCCCCTCGCGCCGCGCGGTGAGCAGCCCGCTGCGGGTTTGAAATCTCGCCTCGGCGCCGGGGGTCAGCCGGCCCTCTTCCCAGAGTACGTGGGCGCTCGCCAGCGTCGCGTGGCCGCAGAGGTCCACCTCGCACGCCGGGGTGAACCAGCGGAGGTCCCACTCCCCGCCGCGAGGGTGGAGGAACGCGGTCTCGGAGAGGTTCATCTCGCGGGCGACGGCCTGCATCCACGCTTCGTCGCGGGGCGCGGGAAGGATGCACACCGCCGCCGGGTTTCCGGCGAAGGGGCGGTCGGCGAACGCGTCCACCTGGACGATGGGTTGGCCCATGTGAATTCCGGAACGGGTTGCAGGGCGCCGGGCGTGGATCCCGCCGCGACGGAAAAGTTAGGAGCGCCCGCGGGGCCTCGCAACGCGGGGGCGCCGGAAGGGATCTTGCGGGACCCGACCCGTCGGCGCCCCGGTCCGGCGCCCGCCTTCGCTCAACGGGAGGGAGCCATGTCACGGTACGAGGACGAATACTACTGGAGGAGCTATCGGGGCTTCTCCCTGAGACCCGAGCCGGTCCGCGGAGACTCCCTGGACCCCAACTACCGCGGGGGGGAGTACCGGGGGATGCGGATGCGGCAGGGGTACGCGGAACAGGCCCCGTACGGCAGGCAGCGGATCGACAGCGCGGGCGACCTGGGCGGCTTCGGAGGCTACGAGGGGATCGAGCACCTGGAGTGGCGCCTCCGCCCGGACACCGGCACCTACGAGCCGGTCCGGGGGCGGACCCGCGACTACGACCGGGGCTACCGCGGCCTCCCCGCCTGGCGCGGGTACGAAGTGCCCCTCTCCGCCCCACGGTACGACCGGGACCTGCGGGTGGAGGACGGCGGGGTGCCGCGGGACCGGGGCTACCTGCGCGACTACAACACGAACAGCCCGGCCCTGCGCGGGTGGCCGCCGCTCGACCGCGACCCCGGCGGCCGCCCCCCGCGAAGACGGCGCTGAAGGTCTCGAAAGCCCGGACCCGCCCGTCCGCGGAGCGCCCCACGGACGGGCGGGCAGGGCCGGCGGGTAGCGCCGGGGCGCCTCACCTCGTACCGTGTCCGGCATGAACGAAGCGGACAGGGAGGGACCCGAAGCGAGACCCCGCCAAGCATCGACGCCCGGCGTCCGCCGCGCGCCGATGCGCCGGCTCCGCGACGGGTGGGTCGCCTGGGGGCGCGGAGCGGAAGGCGGGTGGCTCCGCTTCCTCCGCTGGTTCGACGGGCTCAGGCTCAGCGAGAACACCATCCTCCTGGGCTTCGCCGTGGTCATCGGCGTCGTGGGGGCGGGAGGGGTGATCGGCTTCTACTCCCTCATCGACCTCGCCTTCACCGCGTTCTACCGGTGGACCGGGTCGGTCCTGGGGCGCGACGTCCTCGCCGTCTACCGGCCGGTCATCACCGCGGCGGGGATCACCCTGGCCTGGGCCGTCGTGCGCGCGCTCCGGAGCCCGGACGAGGGAGCCAACGTCGCGGCCGTGCAGCTCGCCGTCGCCCGGCGCCAGGGGGAGATCCGGGCCCGCCCCGCCCTGGGCCGCACGGTCGCCAGCGCGGTCACCATCGGTTCGGGAGGATCCGCGGGGAGCGAGGGCCCGGTGGCCGTGCTCGGCGCCACCGTGGGCTCGTTCCTGGGACGCGCGTTCCGCTTCGACCCCTCGCGGGTGAAGGTGCTCGTGGGGGCGGGTGCGGCCGCCGGGATCTCCGCCTCGTTCAACGCGCCCCTGGCGGGAGCGTTCTTCGCGCTGGAAGAGGTCCTGGGTTCTTTCGCCGTGGGCTCGTTCCCGCCGGTGGTGGTCGCCAGCGTGGTGGCCGCCATGGTCTCGCGCGCATATTTCGGCGATCACCCCGCGTTTCCCATCCCGGAGGAGTACGGTTTCGCCCTCCACCGGGAGGTGTTCCTCTTCTATCCCCTGCTCGGCGTCCTGGCGGGGCTAGTCTCCGTCCTGTTCATCCGGACGTTCTTCGGCGTGGAGGCGGCGGCGAGGAGGCTCCGCGTCCCGCCCGTCCTCCTCCCCCTGGGCGGGGGAGCGCTCGTGGGGCTGCTGGTGTGGGCCTCCGGGGGCACGCTGGTGGGATACGGACACCTGGCGGTGAGGCTGGAGGTGTTCGGGCGGATGGAGTGGACCCTCCTGGCGCTGCTGGTGGCGGGGAAGATCCTGGCAACCTCGCTCACCCTGGGCAGCGGAGGCTCCGGCGGGGTGTTCACCCCCTCCCTTTACATCGGCGCAGCCACGGGAGGCGCGTTCGGTGTGGGGCTCGCGGCGCTTTTCCCGGCACTCGGGCTGCGCCCGGAAGCCTACGCGCTGGTGGGGATGGGCGCGGTGGTGGCCGCGGCGACCGGGGCCCCCATCACCGCGATCCTCATGGTGTTCGAGATGACCAACGACTACGCCATCGTGCTCCCGCTCATGCTTTCGTGCGTGGTGAGCGTGGTCGTGGCCCGGCACTGGGAGCGCGACTCGCTCTACAGCGGGTGGCTGCGACGACGCGGCGAGCACCTGGAGCACGGTGCGGACCGCGACGTGCTGGCCCGCCTGCGCGTCGCGGACGCCTACGACCCCAACCCGCAGGTCATCGGCGAGGCGGCCACCGTGGACCAGCTCCTGGAGCACCTCGACCGCGGGGAGCAGACGGAGTTCCCGGTGGTGGACACGGAGCTTCGCCTGCTGGGGATGATCCCCCTCGCCGAGCTGGGCCGGGTGGCGCGCGACTCGCCCGCGCTCGCGCCGGTGATCCTGGCGACGGACCTCGCCAGCCCCGCCGAGACCCTGGGCCCGGACGACTCCCTGCTGGAGGCGATCCGGCGCATGGGCGTACGCGGCCTCGGCGCCCTCCCCGTGGTCGACCCCGCGACCGGGAGGCTCCTCGGCATGCTCGGCCGGAGCCACGTGCTCGCCTTCTACCAGAAGGCGCTGACCGGAGAATCCGCCCGCGGACGGTGACCCCGGCGGCGGAACGGAACCAGGCGGTGCCGGGCTGAAACGAACCGGTCCGCGGCTCCGTACATCACGGACGGCGAGCGCCCGTTGCGGGGCCTCTCCCCCAGCACTCAGTTTGACGGACCGCGCCTCCGCGCCGAATCCGACCCCGGAAAGGAGCAACTCGTGGGAATCTTCGACTTCGTCAGGCGGGAGCTGGTCGACATCATCGAGTGGCTCGACACCTCGAGCGACACGATGGTCCACCGCTTCGAGCGTCACCGGAACGAGATCAAGAACGGCGCGAAGCTCGTCGTCCGCCCCGGCCAGACGGCGGTGTTCGTGGACGAGGGACGCATCGCCGACGTGTTCGCCCCCGGCACCTACACCCTGACCACGGAGAACGTCCCCGTTCTCTCCACCCTGCAGGGGTGGAAGTACGGGTTCGCGAGCCCCTTCAAGGCGGAGGTGTACTTCGTCGCCACCCGCCAGTTCACGGACCGGAAGTGGGGAACCCGCGGCCCCATCCTGCTCCGGGACCCGGAGTTCGGCGCCGTCCGGCTGCGCGCCTTCGGATCGTACGCGGTACGCGTCGCCGACCCGGCGAAGTTCGTATCCGAGATCGTGGGGACCCGCGGCCACTTCCGCTCCGACGACATCGAGGGTCAGCTCCGCAACCTGATCACCTCGCGCCTCGCCGACCTCCTGGGCGAGAGCCGGATCCCGGTGCTGGACCTGGCGGGGAAGCAGGACGAGCTGGGCCGCTTCGTCGCCGACCGGATCCGCCCGGAGTTCATGGAATACGGGATCGAGATCACCCGGATGCTGGTGGAGAACGTCTCCCTCCCGGAGGAGGTGGAGCGCGCGCTCGACCGGCGCACCAGCATGGGGGTGATCGGCGACCTCCAGGCGTACACCCGGTTCCAGGCGGCCGAAGCCATCGGCGACGCCGCGAGGAACCCGGGGGGCGGCGCCGGAGAGGGGATGGGAATGGGGATGGGTTTCGCGCTGGGGCAGCAGGTGGCGCAGTCCCTGTCCGGGACGCAGGGCGCGCAGGCACCCGCGGGGCCGCCGCCGCTCCCGCAGCCGGGGGCTCAGTTCTACGTCGCGGTGGACGGACGCCAGAGCGGCCCCCATCCGCTCGACGCGCTCCTGCAGCGGATCGCCGAAGGGGCGCTTACCCGCGACACCCTCGCCTGGAAGGAGGGGATGCCGCAGTGGACGCCCGCCGGCGAGGTCCCGGAACTGGCGCCACTCTTCGGGGCCACACCGCCCCCGCTGCCGCCGCAGTGAGCACCTCCCCCACGGAGCAGGACGGGCGCTCGCTCGCCTGCTCCGGGTGCGGGGCGGGGCTCAAGTTCGCGCCCGGGACCGACGCCCTCTCCTGCCCCTACTGCGGCGCCTCCACGCCCGTGCCGGCGGTCCGGGGCGGGACGGAAGAGCTGGACTTCCACGCCTGGATCGACCGCCTCTCCGCAGAATCCGAGACGTACGAAGTCCTCGACGCGCGCTGCACGGCCTGCGGAGCGGAGACCTCCCTGGACCCCAACGTGGTGTCCGACGAGTGCCCCTTTTGCCGGGGATCGCTGATCCTCGCCGGAAAGTCCAGACGCCTGATCCGTCCGAGCGCCCTCCTCCCCTTCCGGGTCACGCGACGGGAGGCCGAGGAGGCGCTGGAGCGCTGGATGCGCGGCCTGTGGTTCGCGCCCGGCGACTTCAAGCGGAGCGCGCGCGGAGAGGGAGGGATCTCGGGGGTCTACGTCCCCTGCTGGACCTTCGACTGCGAGGCCACCACCCGTTACGCGGGGGCGCGGGGGGAGTGGTACTGGGTCACCGAGACGTACACCACCACCGAGAACGGGAAGACGGTGACCCGGACCCGGCGGGTGAGGAAGACGCGCTGGTACCCCGCCTCGGGAAGGGTGCGCGACTCGTTCGACGACGTGCTGGTGCTGGCGAGCGATTCCCTGCCCCGCGAGGAGGCGGACGCCCTGCAGCCGTGGGACCTGCCGAACCTGGTGGCCTACTCGGAAGAGTACCTGAGCGGCTTCCGGACGGAGAGCTACGGCGTGCCGCTGGACCAGGGGTTCGAGCGGGCGAAGCCGGTGATGGGCGCCGCCATCCGCGACACCATCCGCCGCGACATCGGGGGAGACGAGCAGCAGATCCACCGCACGGACACCCGCTGGGACGACATCACCTTCAAACACGTCCTGCTCCCGGTGTGGATCAGCGCCTACCGCTATCGCGACCGGGTCTTCCGCCGGCTGGTGAACGCGCGGACCGGCGAGGTCCAGGGGGAGCGTCCCTGGAGCTGGATCAAGATCGCGCTCCTGGTGGTCTTCCTGCTGACCGTGGCCGCCGCGGTCGCTTCCGTGGCGGAGGCGGAGGGAGCGACCGCGGAAACGAGGAGCGAGGCCCGGACGGAAGCCGCCGCCTACCCGGGAGCCGCGGCCGGGCCCGTCATACCCGGAGCGGCGCCCGGCTCCGTCACACGGCCCGCTCCCTGAACAGCTTCACCCGCAGCCCCACGCGGTCCACCAGGCGGTCCGGCGGCCAGACCTCCGCGTACTCGGCCACCGCGAGCGCCACCTCCGCCTTCACCCGCCGCCAGGGCGTCTGCCCCTTCCGGACGTCCGCGATCCACCACCCCGGCACCAGGTCGGCCAGCGCGAAGAGGTCGGCGACGCGCTCCGGCAGGGCCATGTAGCCGTCGTCCGAGAGGAACACCGCCTCCTCCACGTCTCCCGCGAGCACGTGGGCGACCTCGTGCCGGAACGCGAAGAGCCGGTCCGTGCGCTCCGCGTTCCGGTTCACGAGTACGGGATAGGCGTTCGCGCAGCGCGGCAGCGTCATCGCGATCGTGTCCGACCGGAAGGGAAACACCTCCACGTGGCACCCGGTCCCCCGCAGCAGGTCGGAGAGCTGGTCCGTGCGGAGCGGCGCATACGTCCCCGCGTAGTCCGGCACCACCGCCCGGGCCGCCTCCACCAGGCGGACCGCCTCCGCCAGGACGCGCTCCTCGTCAGAGAGCATCGCTCTCCACGCGCTCGCGCAGCTCGTACCACCAGTCCGGGAGGAGCCCCTTCGCGGTGAGCATCCTGCGCAGCCCCTCCAGGGCGTCCAGCTTGCGCAGCTTCTCCTGCCCCGCCGGGCCGATCCCGCCCACGAAGCGGGCGATGGAGTCGAGCGAGGCGAACAGCTCCTCCGCCACCTCCTCTTCGGCGCCGGGAACCTCCTCCGGCTCCTCCTCCATTCCCTCGGCTTCACCCCCGGTCAGGATCCAGTCCGGCTCCACCTCCCCCCATCCGGCGATCCGCTCCACGTGGTAGCGATGGGGCACGGAGCCGCCGGTCTCCCACCGGGCGATGGATCCCGGGTGGACGCCGAGCTTGTCCGCGAGTTCGGTCCGGTCCCAACCGAGCCGCTCCCTCACCCGGCGGAGACGATACCCGATCGCACGCCGTGTCTCCACCTTCATACGGCAACCCCTCCCTCGTTCGACGAGATCGACACACACCTTCCGAGCGCGTTACAAACGTCTATATTCGTACCCAGAATCGCGAAAATTCTGCTAAAAACGTCAACAACGATACACGCGCGCTTCGGTCCTCGCAAGGATCCCGCGCCCGCCCGCAACGGGCGGGCATACCGAACAGAAGGCGAAGATATCGATTCGCGCCCTGCCGGGAAAGGTACCCCGCCCGCGGAAGCACCCGGCGCTCCGGAAACGGGAACGGTCCGGGGAGCGAAAACCCAGCAGCCGCCCCGCCGGCGGACGAATCTCCCTGCCCCCTCACGCGGCGCTTGACACATCGTTAGGCGCAAACTACCTTGACCCGCCGTACGTCGGTTCCCATCATCGCCGCCGTCGTTCGCCGGCTCCGCCGCCCGAAGACGCGCGTCAATCTGGTCCCGCTTGTTCCGTCCTTTCGGAGATATCCGTGTGATCGCGGTAGAGATCGGGGAAAATGGTCGGTCGGCCTCGGCGCCCGGGAGATTCCGTCACCCGCTCGCCCGCACCGGATTTTTCGCCGTCGCGCGCCGAAAGTGTTCCCGGCAAGAACCCGGCGCGGCCGGCGTCGCTCGGCGGCGCGGGTCGGAGTCGTTCAGGTGCGCCCAGCGTGGGGGGCGCCGCTAGTTCGGAAGACCCACGTGTACCTGTCGGTCGGTGAGGCGCTGCCGAACCCCGATCAAACCACCACACAGGAGTCGTAGTATGAGGATCAGCGGAACGGTGAAGTGGTTCAACGACGCCAAGGGCTTTGGCTTCATCACGCCGGCGAACGGAGAAAAGGACTGCTTCGTCCATTACTCCGCCATCCTGGGGAGCGGCTTCAAGTCCCTGGCGGAGGGCGAGGCGGTCGAGTTCGACCTCGTCCAGGGCGAGAAGGGCCCGGCGGCCGAGAACGTCGCCCGGGTCGAAGCCTGAGCGGACCACGACCGCACGAGGGAGAGAGGCGCCGGACCCCACGCAGGGGCCCGGCGCCTCGGTCGTTTCCACATCGATCCCACCCACTCCACCGCCGGCCCCACACGCGGCGAGCCCGGATCCGGGCTCAGAACTCCCCGATCATCCCGATCTCCGTCTTCAGCTCGTAGCCCAGCTCCCGCTGCACCGTCGTCTGCGCCAGGTCGATCAGGGCCCGCACGTCCGCGGCGGTGGCGCCGCCCAGGTTCACGATGATGTTGGCGTGCTTGTGGAAGATCTGCGCGTTCCCCAGCACGTGCCCCTTGAGGCCGCACTGGTCGATCAGGCGCCCCGCGCCTACGCCCTCGATCTTCTGGAAGATGGACCCGGCGCTGGGATACAGCCACAGGTCGGGGTGCCGGTCGTCGCGCCACTGCAGGTTCTCGCGGATCACCTCCCGCAGCTCCTCCCTCGGCACCTCCTCCAGGCGGAAGGTGACGTCGAGCACCACGTCGCGGCGGTCGTGGAGGATGCTGTAGTCGTAGCCGAAGCGGAAGTACTCGCGATCCACCCCCCTCACCTCGCCCTCCTCGGTGAGGATCGTTGCCCCCTCCACCACCTCCTCGACGAACATGGTCCGCTCGCGCTCCGGCGGCGGGGAGAGGAAGTGGAGGTTCTGCCAGATGGCCCCGCCCACGGTGCTGGGGATCCCCACGTAGTGGTGGAGCCCCCCCAGCCCGCGCGACACGGTGGCCTGGATCAGGTCGTGGTAGACGCGGACCCCGGAGCCCGCCCGGACGCGCGTACCGTCCAGGAACTCCACCTCCTCCACCTCGTTCTTGATCACCAGCCCCCGGAACCCGCGATCCCCCACCAGGATGTTCGCGCCCATCCCCAGCAGGAAGAACGGGATCTCCAGCTCCCGCGCGGCGCGCACCGCCTCGGCCAGCTCCTCCGGCGTCCGCGCCCGGTAGAGGAGGTCTGCGGGGCCTCCGATCTTGAAGGTGGTGTAGGGAGCCAGCGTGACGTCGCGCTCGATGCGCTCCGCGTGGAGATGGCGGGCCAGGAGCCGGCCCGGGACCTCGACCGTGTTCGGCATGCACCGGAATCCGTTCAGTGGATCGGCGGGGACGCCCCCGCCCGGCGCCGGCCGGGCTGCAAGGCCGGTGCCCGCCGGGCGGGGACGCCCTCGTTCACCGCGAGCGGACGAGGCTCACGTTCCCGCTCAGGGTGGTGAGGGAGAGGCCGCGCCCGCCCTCACCCAGCGTCCCCTGGGCGCGGCGGCGGGCGGTCCGCCGCTCCATCTCCAGCGGGAAGTCGGACCGGATGTCGCCGCTCAGGGTCTGCACCTTCACGTCGGTGCTGGCGCGCGCCGGGAGTTCCAGGGTGATGTTGCCGCTCACGGTGTGGAAGTCCAGGTCACCGCTCCACCGGGCGCTCCCCAGCGAGGCGAAGATCTCGCCGCTAACGGTGGACGCCTCGCCGTGGGCGGTGGTGGTGAAGCGCACGTTTCCGCTTATGCTCCGCGCGTCCACGTAGCCCCGCAGCCCCTCGGCGCTCACGTCGCCCGATACGTTGCGGGCCACCAGCCTGACCCCGGCCGGGACCCGGACCGTGAACTCCACGGACACGTCGTTGTCCCGCACGTTGAGGTTGCGCCACTCCCCGGGGTCGCACCGGTTGTAGGCGCCGTCCTCCCCGCCCGCGTCCACGCGCCCTCCGCGCCCCCGGGGGTAGACGGCGCACACGGTCACCCCGTCCGCGTGGCGCACCACCTCGAGCTTCACCGTCTCCGGATCGTACCGCTCCCCGCGCCGGACCGCCACCACCTCGGCCTCGCGCCCCGACGCGGGGAGGGCGCGGATCGTCCCCTTCACGCCCTTGATCTCCAGGGTCTTCCCGTCCGGGATCGTGCCGGTCCAGCGGAAGGGTTGCCGTGGGGCTCCCGGACTCCCCGCCTCCACGACGGCGGGCGGCGGGGAGACGGGTGCGGACCCGGCGGGTGCGGCCGCGGCGAGGACGGCGCCGACGGCCACGGCGGCGAGGAACGAGCGGTTCATCTTCGGCTCTCCGGAAGCGGGGGCAGCGAGGGACCGGGTCAGTAGGATTCGCGCGGGGGCCTGGGTGCGCTGGGCGGGGTGCGCCGGGCCTGCTCCCGCCGTGAGGCTCTCGCGCGCGCCTCCTCCAGCGCTGCGGCCACCTCGCTGGGGCGCCGCAGCTCCACGTCGCCGCTGAAGGTCTCCAGCTCGAGCCGCGCGCTCCCGGACCCGAGCGTGAAGGTGAAGCGGCGGCCGCGGTCGTCACGCGAGGGGAGCGGGAAGCTGGCGTTCAGGTCGCCGTTGAGGGTCCCGACGGAGACGGTCACGTCCGCGCCTTCCTGCACCGAGGCGACCACGTCCCCGCTGTGGGTCACGAACGAATAGCGTCCTCGCGGCTGGATGGCGCCGTCGAAGTAGACGTCGCCGCTCACCGTCCCCGCGTCCACCCGCGCCGAGCGGATCCGTTCCAGGAAGATGTCGCCGCTCACCGTCTCGGCGGACACGTCGCCCGAAACGTTCATCACCCGCACGTCGTCGCTCGTGGACGAGGCCTTGACCTGCCCCTGCGCGCCCTCCACGACCACGCCCCCCTGGACCGAGCGCGCGAACACGCTCCCCCGTCCTCCCCGGATGGAGACCTCTCCCTGCACGGTGGTCACGGAAACGTCGGCCTGCGCCCCGTCCACGCTCACGTCCGTGTGCATCCCCGAGAGGTCGAGGCTCATGGAGGCGGGAACCGTGATGCGGTAGTCCACGATGTTCGCGGGACCGAGCGACGAGCGGGCCTGCACCCGCACCACCGACCCCGAGTTCCGGACCTCCAGGAACGTGCGGGAGGAGTGCTCCGCCTCGATACGCACTGCGTCCCGGTCCCAGGTGCGGACCACGATGTCCCCCCCGGTGTTGCGGATCTCCAGCCGCGCCCCGGACTGCACGGCGAAGGTGGTGTCGGTCTGGGGAGCCGCGGCGAGCGCCGCGGCCAGGATCCCCCCTGCGATGGTGGCGAGCATGCTTACTTTACTCTCGGTTGATCAGGTGGTCGCGGTGACGATCTGGCTCGCCTCGCGGAGGAGTTCCAGCTTTCGCTGCCTCGTCCCGGCGAGGTAGGTGTTGAGCCGCGCGTTCGCGGGGTCCGCCTCCAGCGCCTGGCGGGCGTCGTCGATGGCGGCGTCGATGGTCATCAGGCTCTCTTCCAGCACCTGCACGGTGCGTGGGTCCAGACGGTCCCGGCCCTGCTCGAGGATCGCCTGCAGGTCGGAAACGGCCGCGTCGTAGGCCGGGTCCGCGGAGAGTCCCGCGAACCGGGAGGACCGCTCCGTCCGCGGGAGCGGCCGCGAGGGCCCCGGCGCCGCCTCCCGCCCGGCGGGCGGCGCGGGCTCGGGCCGTCCGGATCCCGTCGCCGGGAGCTCGTCCCGGACCTCCGGGGCGGCGGATTCCGCCGCCGGCTCGTGCGGGAGGGCGGGCGCCGGAGCCGGCGCCTCCCGCATCACCTCCACCGGCGCGAGCGCGACGGGGCCGGCCGGGCCCACGCCGCCGTCGCGCAGGGCGACCCACACGGACCCGGCGGAGGCGAGCGCCAGGACCAGCCCGGCGGCAAGGAGCTGGGGAACGGAAAGGGAGATCCGCCGCCGCTCCCGCTTCGCGTCGAAGAGGGAGACGACCCGGACCTCCGTGGGCGCGGGCGTCACGGCGGGTGCGTCCCGGATCCGCTGCTCGATCCCCGCCCACAGATCCGCCCCGGGCGCACGGTCCCGCAGCGAGGCCGCCCGGTCGACCACCCGGCGGAGGTCCGCCAGGATCTCTCGGCACTCGCCGCACCCCTCCAGGTGCGCCTCCAGCGCCCGCGACTCCGCCGCGGACAGCTCTCCGTCCAGGTATTCCGAAAGGCGATCGGTCCAGCGATCACTCATCGTGGTCTCCTCCTTCACTTCAGGTACTCGCGCAGGATCATCCGCGCCCGGTGGAGCTGCGACTTGGACGTGCCGGTGGAGATCCCCATCATCTCCGCGATCTCCTCGTGCCGGTAGCCCTCCACGTCGAAGAGGACGAAGACCTGGCGGGCGCCCTCCGGGAGCCGCCCCAGCGCAGTCTCGAAGTCCATCGCCAGCTCGGGCGTGCTCCGCCGGGCCACGGCCGACTCCATGGCCGCGTCGTCCTCGCGGAAGCGGTCGCGCCGCGTGGCATCCGAACTGCGCCGCGCCAGGATCAGGTTGACGGCCAGCCGGTGGAGCCAGGTCCCGAACGCAGCCTCCCCCCGGAAGGTCTTCAGCTTCTCCCACGCCCGGACGAAAACGTCCTGCGTGGCCTCGTCCGCGCCGTCGGCCCCCATCATGCGGCGAGCCAGCGTGTGGACCCTCGCCACGTGCGCGTGGTACAGCCGCTCGAAGGCGCCGGTGTCGCCGCTCGCGGCCAGGAAGGCGTCCACTGCGTCGCCCGTGGGCGTTGCTTCCGGTGGTCTGGTCAGGGTCGTCACTCCGGGAGGTCCGGGTTCGGGTTCAACCGGTTGGATGGGGAAGGGGCGACAAAGGTTGGAACCCGGGAACTCATCGTGTAGAATATAGTACCGCCCAACTCGAGAGGAACGTGACCCGCCCGGGGAGAGGATCGTCATCCGTACGGAGGATCCGCACCTTCCTCGCCCGGTCATCCGCCCGTACCATGAACGATCGCATCCACGCATACCTCGACGGGGACCTCCCCCTGGACGACCTCGATCCCGCGGAGCGCGAAGCTCTCGCGGAGATGGAGGAGGCGCTGGGGGCGGTGGCGGAGCACCTCCGCTCCATCCCGGCTCCGGACCTCACGGCGTCGGTCATGCGCAGCCTCCCGAAGCCGCCGGCGCCGTCTCCCTGGCGCCGCGTCGCGGGCTGGCTCTGGACGCCCCGGCCGGTCCGCCTCACCCTGCGGCCGGCGTACGGGCTCGCGGCCGCCACCCTCGCGGCCTTCGCCATGGTGCGGATGCCGCAGCCCTCGCCCTCCGCGGGACCGGTCGCCGTGGAGGCGGCCCCCACCGTGTACGTGCAGTTCCGCCTGGAAGCCCCGGACGCGCACGACGTGGCGATCGCGGGGACCTTCACCGGCTGGGTGCCGCGGGAGGTCCTCCACCAGACGGAGCCCGGCGTCTGGTCCGCGCTGATCCCGCTGCACCCCGGCGTCCACGACTACGCGTTCGTCGTGGACGGCAAGGACTGGGTCCCCGACCCCAACGCCGCCCAGGTGGCCGACAGCTTCGGGGGGACCAACAGCCGGATCTCGCTCCCCCCGCCCGGCTCCGCATGAGGCTCAGGCTCCCCGGGGCGGGGAGGAGCTTGCTCCTCCCCGCCCTGTCTTGTGCCCTCGTCCCCGCCGCGGCCCACGGGCAGTGGACCGTGGAGGCGGCGGCGGGACGAGCCGTCTACGACCCCGTGTCGGCGGAACTCGGCACCACCAACGCCTCGCTCGGACTCCGCTACCGAGGAACGAGCCGGTGGATGTACCTGTCGAGCGGGACCGACCTGGGGAGCCAGGGGCTCCTCTGGGGAAGCGGGGGGACGGGCTCCCGCCTGGGCGTGGCCCGGCGCGACGGCTGGGACCTGGGGGTCGAACTCGGCGCCCACGGCTACGGCTTCACCGGGTACAGCTATCCGGCGGACGTGGGGGGCACCACGATCACCGTGCAGGAGCCGGGCGACTGGGGAGTCGTCCTCGAAGCGGCACCGGCCCTCTCCTTGCGGCGCGACCGGGTCGGGGTGGAGCTGCGCTCCGGCCTGGTCACCTCGATGGGCCCGTCCGAGGGCGAGTTCCTCGCCGTCACCGCCTACGACGGCGGGGCGGCCGTCACCTGGGCGCCCCGCGAGGGAGTCCAGCTGGGGTCCACCGGCCGCTACATGCACTTCCCGGAAGGGGGGTATCCGTACCTCGGCGGCTCGGTGCAGCTCACCCGGGGGGAGGGGACGATCTGGGGACATGCCGGCCGGTGGATCTCGGACGCTCTCTCCGGCCCCCGGACCGGGTACGGGATCGGGGTGAGCCTGGAGCCGGACCCCGGGCTCCAGGTCACGGCCGGGTGGCAGCTGGAGACCCGCGACCCGCTGTACCTGAGCGCCCCGCGGCGCACCTGGAGCGTGAAGGTGAGCCGCACCCTCGGAAGCCCGGCGCCGACGCTCGCGCGGCTCTCCCCCCCGCGGGACGCCGAAGACGGGACGACCGCGATCCGCCTCCCGGTGGCGCTGGCCGCCGTCCCGCCGTCGGTCCTGGGCGACTTCACGGGCTGGAAGCCGGTTCCGATGGTGCGGGTGGGGGAGTTCTGGGAGGTGCGTCTCCGGATCCCTCCCGGGATCCACCACTACGGGTTCCAGGACGGAAGGGGCGGATGGTTCCTCCCGGACTACCTCCCCGCCGCCGACGACGGGATGGGCGGGAAGTCCGCGATCCTGGTGGTCCAGTGACCCGGCAGGCGCATGTGACGCGGGATCCGGCTCGCTCGTCTCACTCACAGGCCCCGCTCGGGGGCCCAATCCGATCTGTCGAGGTACCGGTACGATGAAGCGGATCCTGTTCATCGCCGCCCTCCTCCTGCTCGCGCCGCTCTCTCTCGGCGCGCAGGTCCAGGGGGAAGCGGCTCAGCGGATCGAGACCGCCCGGCGCCACGCGGAGGCCGCGGGGATCCCGGTGTCGCTGCTCGACCTCAAGGTGGCCGAGGGCCGCGCCAAGGGCGTTTCCGCCGCGAGGATCGCCGGCGCGGTGGAGGCCCGTCTCGCGCTGCTCACGCGGGCCCGCGAGGCCATGTCGGCGGGCGGGCTGCGGGGGCCGCTGGCCGCTGCGGACCTTTCGGCCGGGGCGGACGCCCTCTCCGCCGGGGTGAGCGCGGAGGCGCTGGCGACCCTGACCCGCTCCGCTCCCGGCGACCGCCGGGCGGTGGCGATCGCCGTGCTGGCGCAGCTCGTCCAGGAGGGAGACCGGGCTGACCGGGCGCTGGAGCGGGTGCGAACGGCGATGGCGGACCCGGAGACGCTCCGCACGCTGCCGGGCCAGGTGAGGCGGGGGGGAACGACCGACTTCGGCGGGAACCCGGGCGCAGCGGACTACGCGACCAGGGCCAACAGCCCAGCCAACACGTTCGTGAAACCCGGGAACGCCGAGAACGACAACCGCAAGCGCGCCCGCCGCCCCTGACGCGCGGAGCGGGACCGGAAGTCCCTCCACGGCACGAGGCGCCGCCCCCCCCGGGCGGCGCCTCGTTTTTCCGCGTGGCCGCCCCCCCGCCGATACGGGCGTTGCGCTCCCCATGCCGCCGCTCCAACTTTCGGCCGGGCCGCGCCCCGAACCCGCACCGGAGACGGGGGTAATGGAGCGGGAACCCCCAGAAGCGTGTCGAAGAAACCGGGCCGGCAGAGGAACCGTGTGAATCGAGGCGGACCCGAGCAGCGCAATGGGGCGTGGTGGTTCCACACCGCAGTGAGCCGCACAGGGTCCAACGCCGGGTCACGCGATTCCTCGACGGCCTTCTAGAAACCAGGCTACACTTCCATGATCCAGATCACGCAGGCCGCACGGGAAAAGATCCAGTCGCTCGTCGACGCGGAGGTCGTGCGCGAACCTGCGCTGCGCATCGCCCTGGCTCCCGAGACGGAGCGCCGCAGCCCGCTCCAGCTCCCGTACGTTATCTCGCTGGTGGAGCGGGAGGACAAGGAGCGCACGGAGATCGCCATCAACGTGGACGGGATCCGGGTGCTCCTCAACCTGGACACCTCCAACCTCCTCAGCGGCGCCACCGTCGACTGGCTCCAGGACGACGGCGCCAGCGGCTTCCAGGTCCGCACCCCTGAGCCGGCCCGCCCCGCCGCCCGGAGGGAAGGGGGCGACGCCACCGTGTCCGGGCCCTTCGCGGAGCGGGTCCAGGCGGTGTTCGACGAGCTGGTGAACCCCCGCATCGCGTCCCACGGCGGAGCCGTGGAGCTGGTGGACGTGGAGGAGAACAACGTCTCCATCCGCATGAGCGGCGGGTGCCAGGGGTGCGCGGCCTCGGCGGCGACGCTGCGCATGGGGATCGAGCGGACGCTGAGAGAGGAGATCCCGGAGATCGGCGAGATCCACGACGTCACCGACCACTCCGCGGGAGAGAACCCCTACTTCTGACCCCCCGTGACCCGTGCGCGCCGCCGTGCGGCGCGCACGGGTCACAAGGCGCTCGCCGCCTCCTCTCCCGCTCCGGACAGCGCCTCCTCCTCCGTAGCGTCTCCCTCGCCGCTCCCGTCCGCCGCCTCCTCCGAACGGGAGGGGCCGCCGCGGGGAAGCACCAGCGAGAACACGCTCCCCTGCCCCGGCTCGCTCTCCACCTCCACGCGCCCGCCGATCAGCTCCGCGTAGCGGCCGGACAGGTACAGGCCCAGGCCGGTCCCCTCGTGTGCGCGGGAGAACCCGCTCTCGAGCTGCTCGAAGGGTCGGAAGAGGCGCGCCTGGTCGCGGTGGGGGATCCCCGGGCCCGTGTCGGCGACGGCCAGGACCACCTCGCTCTCCCCCGGCTCCACGCAGATCCTCACCTCGCCGGACTCGGTGAACTTCACCGCGTTTCCCGCGAGGTTGATGAGGACCTGGCGGACCTTGTCCGGATCGGTGAGGACGCTGGCGTCGCCGTCGCGCGCGTCGATCCCGAACGACAGCTCCTTCGCCTGCGCCAGCGGCTCGATCACCGCGCCCACCTCCTCGGCCAGCGCACGGACGTCCGCGACGTCGAGCCTCACCTCCGTGCGCCCCGCCTCCAGCCGCGCGAACGAGAGGACTTCCTCGATCAGGCCGCGCAGGTGCCGCGACGCGGCGCCGATGCGGCCCAGCGCCTCGCGCTGCCGGTCCGTCACCGGGCCGTGGAGCTCCATCTCCAGGAGCTGGAGGTGGCCGAGCACGGCGTTCAGCGGGGTCCGCAGCTCGTGGCTCATGGTGGCGATGAAGTCCGACTTCGCCCGGGACGCCTCCTGGGCGGCTTCCAGGAGCTGGGCGTTGCGGAGCGCCACGGCGGCGTGGTCGGCGAACGCGGCAAGGAGGGCATGGTCGGCGGGGCTGAACGGCTCCTCCCGGCGCGCGGCGGTGAGCACCCCGAGCGTCTCGTCGCCCACCCGCAGCGGAACGGACGCCTCGAAGCCCGCCCCCCGCTCCGCGCCCGCGTCGCCGTGCAGGGGGACGGGCAGCCGCCCCTCCTTCACCGGCACGACGGTTCCCACCGGGCTCGCCGTGTCCCCGGAAGTCGCGACCACCTCCAGCGCCTCGCCCTCCTCGCCGTCCCGGAGCAGCGCCACCGTGCACGACCGGGAGTGGACGATCTTCGCCGCCTCCCTCGCGACCACCGCGAGCGTTTCGCGGAGGCCCTGCGCGGCGGACACCGTGCGCGCCACAGTGCGGATGGCCTCGCTCTCCTGGGCGCGCCTCCGCTCCGCGGCCACGAGGTTCGCGTTCTCCACCGCGACGGCCGCGTGGCGGGCCAGCCGGTCGAGGAGGTGGAGGTCGGCCTCCTCGAAGGGGTGCTGTCCCGTGCGCGAGCGGACGGCCGTCAGCGTCCCGAGCGGTCCGGAACGCCCTTCCAGCGGGGCGCAGATCGCGGAGCCCACGGTTTCCGGGTCGATGTACGCGCGGCGGATCCTCGGGTCCGCTCCCGCGTCCGGGAGGAGGACGGGGGTCCCGTTGTTCACCACCCAGCCGATCACGGAGTCCTTCAGCGGGATCTCGCGGCCCGCGGTGGGGGCCAGGAGCCCCAGGGTGTAGCCCGCGGCCGCGAGCGACTCCCCCCCCGGCATCAGCAGCGCGATCCCGCACCCGTCGGAGTCCACCAGGCGGTGGGCCGTGTCGGTGATCCGCCTCAACAGCTCGTCGGCGTCCAGCGTGGAAGCGAGCGACCGGGCGATCTCCCCCAGCTCCTCCAGCTCCTCCGTCCGTCCGGCGAGGGAACCGGCCATGTCGTCGAAGGCCATCCCCAGCTCGTGGATCTCCAGCGGGGCGACTTCGGGGAGCCTCCCCACGCGCGCGTCGAGCCCCCCCGCCGCCAGCGCCCCGGCCGCCTCCCGCATGCGCAGCAGCGGCCCGGCGAGGTACGCGGCCAGCAGGTCGCTGGTCCAGAGCGCGAGGAGGATCACCCCGATGAGCAGGACCAGCAGGCGCACGTACGACTCCGCGACGAACGCCTGGATGCTCGCGTACGGCTGCTCGGCCCACACCCACCAGTCGAGGGGGGCGATCCGGGCGACGCCCGCGAGCACCTGGGAAGGAAGCACCGCCGGAGGGGTGGCTCCGACGAGCGAATACGTGGTGGTACCGTCCCCGCCCACCACGCGCACCGCGTCGAAGACCAGCGAGTCCCGCATCGTTCGGGCGGCACCGCCCGGGGTGAAGCCCGGCTCCGTGTCCAGGAGCGGCACCCCCCGGGTGTCCGCAACGCGCAGGCGCGCGACGGAGTCCGGGAGCGCGACGGGGCGCGGGAAGGCTTTCAGGTCCAGCGCCCCCAGGACGTACCCGACCAGGCTGTCCCCCATCACGACGGGCTGGGCGACGACCACCACCGCCGGCCCCTCCCCGCCGGGTCCCGCGAGCACGTCGGAGATCACCGTGCTCCCGGCATCGCCGGACCCACCGGATCGTTCGCCCGCCCCGAGGTCCAGGTCGGGGAGGGAGCTTCCCCGCGCGCGGGCGAGCGAAGGATAGGCCCCGGGGAGCGCCCCGGAGCCGACGACGTGCATGTCGAGGAATCCCGGGAACTGCCCCACCTCCGCCTCGACCAGCCGCTGCAGCCGGACCGGGTCCAGCTCGCCCTGGAGTTCCGCCAGGGCGGCCACGGAGCGGACCGATTCCGCGTGGAGTTCCACGTACATCTCAAGGCTGGAGGCGTAGGAGCGCGCGTACTGCGCCACGCGCTCGCGCGCCTGCTCCACGCTCCGCTCCCACTCCTGCCGCCCCGTCCAGATCCCGAACGCCAGCGCGGGCGTCACCGCCGCGAACGTCACCACCACCGCGAGCGCGGAGCGGAGCCGCGGAGCGTCGTCCGCCCGGAGGACCCGCCGCACCCCCGGGAGGAGGAAGAGCGCCTCCGCACCCAGGGCGTTGATGAGACCGTTGAAGGGCAGCTTGAGGAAGAACACCGCCGCGGTGTCGCCCGGCACCCCCAGGAGCCGGGTGTAGATCACGTACAGGAGCGGTCCCCCGCAGAGCGTCCAGAACAGGAGGTCGGCCACCAGGGGACGGCGCCCGCGGACGTGCGAGAGGTACCCCACCGCGGCGCCCTCCAGGCTGAAGACCACCCAGGCGTACGGGTGGTCCCAGAGCCAGAGCGTCTGGACGGAGGCGAGGGCCGCGGCGAGGAAGCCTGGGCCCGGGCCCAGCGCGACCGCGGCGAGGAGGTACGCGACGCCCCCGAACACGAGGTCCGTGCCCGGGGCGAGGGGAACGGGGTGGAGGTTCAGGAGATGGCCGGCGATCCCCAGGAGGACCGCGGCGCCCCAGCGGAACGCGGCGACGCGACCGGACGGCCGGGGGATCGGCAAACGGCTACCCCGCCCGCCGCGTCTTGCGGCGGAGGAAGTCCTTCATTATGTACTGCCCGAGGGTGAGGGTGGTGGTGAAGTACGCCTTCCCCCGGGCGATCTCCGTCACGCGGTTCACGAAGGCCACCAGGTAGGGGTCGCGGGCCAGCATGAAGGTGTTGATCAGGATCCCCGCCCTGCGGCACGCGGCCACCTCCTGGAAGGTCTCCCGCAGGACGGCCTGGTCCAGCCCCATGGAGTTCTTGTAGACGCGCCCGTCCCGGAGCGTCACCGCCGAGGGTTTTCCGTCGGTGATCATCACCACCTGGCGCATGTCCTTGTTCTGCGCCATGAGGAGGCGCCTCGCCAGCTTGAGCCCCTCCGCCGTGTTGGTGTGGAAGGGGCCGACCTGCGCGTGTGCCAGCCGGGAGAGCGGGATCTCCTCCGCGCGGTCCCCGAAGGTGACGACGCGCAGCGTGTCGCCGGGGAACTGGGTGCGGATCAGGTGGGTGAGCGCCAGCGCCACCTTCTTGGCCGGGGTGAAGCGGTCCTCCCCGTACAGGATCATGGAGTGGCTGGTGTCCAGGAGGAGGACGGTGGCGCAGCTCGACCGGTACTCGGACTGGTGGACGTGGAGGTCGCCGTAGTCGAGGCCGATGCTCCCGTCTTCGCGCAGCCCCTCGCGGGCGAGCGCGCTCTTGAGGGTGGCGGGGATGTCCAGGTTCAGGGTGTCCCCGAACCGGTAGGGTCGGCTGGCCGACTCCGCCTCGACCCCGGTCGCCAGGTAGGGGGTGTCGTGCGACCCGAACGACGACTTCCCCATGGCTCCCAGCAGGCCGCGCAGCGTGCGATAGCCCAGGAAGTCGATCCCCTTCCCCGTGAGGCTGAACTCCACCTGCCGGGCGGCGCTGCGGGCCTCGTCGACCCTTCCCTCCCCTGGCCGGGACGAGTTCCCGCCGGGGGGCTCCAGGTCGAGGTACCCCTCCTCCACCAGCCGCTCGATCAGCCGATCGAGGAGTTCGCCGATCTCCCGGCGCACGGATTCGTCTCCCGGGCCGTCGCCCCGCAGCTCCGCCAGCATCTCCGGCGTGAGCTGGCCGCTCTCGATCAGCGCGCGCAGGAGCGCGTCGCGAAGCGCGTCCACGGAGCGGTCGTCCCCGTCTCCGAACTCCCCCCAGAAGGGGTGGGAGTACTGTCCTCCGGCGAAGCCGCTCTGCAGGAGGAAGTCGGAGAGGTGGTCGAGGAGCGCCTGGAGGTTGAGGGCGTCCGCCCGGTTTCCTGTGTATCGGGAATAGTTCGTGAATCGCATGGCTCCCACCCCCGTATGGCTCCCGTGGAGGGAACAGCACATCCCGGGCCACCCGCGCGAGTTGCGGATGACCTGCTCCCGGCTCAAGTTACGGCTCCCGTACGGAACCGACCAGGGAGACGCCCGGAAGGCCCCCGTACGGCGTACGCCCCCTCCGCCGCTGTCTGCCGGGGCCGAGGGACGCCTGAACCGTGCCGTCCCGGAGTGACTCCGCGGGGAGCCTCCTCGTCCATGCCGTACGGGCCGCTCCGGGCCCGTCACGATCCGCCTTCGAACCAAGGAGCCATGTCTTTCTCCCTGTTTCGCGACGCACGGGGCGTTCTCGCCCTCGCCGCCCTGGGATCCACCGCCGCCTGCGGCGACGTCTCGGGGACCGAGCCCGTGACCGACGTTGTGCCCCCCACCCTGGAGGTCACCTCCCCCGCCGCGGACACCATGGTAAACACGGGGTCCTTCACCCTCGTCGGGCGGGCCGCCGACAGCATGGGGGTCACCCGCGTCACCTACCGGGTGGACGGGGGAGCGGAGCAGAACGCCACCTTCACCGGCACCACGGTGGCGCCGTTCACCATCCCCGTCACCCTCAACCCGGGGACGAACACGTTCGCGATGGCCGCCTACGACGCGGTGGGCAACCGCAGCGCGGTGATTACCCGGCGCATCACGGTCGACACGTCGCCCCCCGTGGTGACCCTCGCCACCGGCGACATCACGGTGTCCACCGGGACGGTGGAGGTCCGGGGCACCGCGGCGGACCCCAGCGGGATCCGCCGCATCACGTACCGCGTCGGAGGCGGCGACGAGCAGGCGGTGCAGGCGACTCCGGACGCCACCGTGGAGTTCTCCTTCGTCGCGACGCTCGCGGAGGGGGTCAACACGATCGAGGTGGCCGCCTACGATGCCGCCGGGAACCGTGCAGCCGCCACCCTCCGGGCCACGCGGCGGTAGGCCCTTCCGTCCGTGGGGTCCGGCGCGCGCCGGATCCCACCCCTCGCCAGGGAGAACCTATCTCCTTATATTTTCTGCGCATTGCGTCACTTCCGGACACTCTTCCCCACACTCCGCACAAGGCGTGGATCGGAAAACCGCCCTCCAGGCCGCCCTGGGTACCCTGGCCGCGCTCGCCGTGCCCGCCGGCACCGCGGCCGCACAGACCATCGAGCGCGACGGACAGCGCGTGGAGGTGAAGGTCGTCCCTCACCGCGGCGGCTCGACCGCCGTGTGCCTGGAGAGCGCGCCGGAGGTGAAGGGCCGCAAGCGGCTCACCGTCTCGTACGGGGGCGGAACCGCGCGGCTCTCCACCTCGGGGAGCGACCGTGGCCCGCACTGCGCCTCCTTCGATCCGGAGGGCGCCCGGTTCGGCGTGCGCCTGGAGTACTCGCACATGGTGCTCCTCACCGCGATCCTCGCCGAGCGCAGCTTCGACCACGACCGCTACCGGGGCAAGACCATCACCTTCCGCTGGGTCGGCGAGTGACGGGCACCGCCCCCGCCGGCAGCCTCCCCCTCCTTCGCGACCGACTCCTCCGCTGGTACGACGAGCACCGGCGCGACCTCCCGTGGCGCGCCGCACCCGGCGAGACGCCGGACCCCTACCGCGTCTGGCTCTCGGAGGTGATGCTCCAGCAGACGCGGGTGGAGACGGTGCGCCCGTACTTCGAGCGCTGGCTGGAGCGCTTTCCCACCCTGCCGGCGCTCGCCGGGGCACCGCTGGACGACGTGCTGAAGCAGTGGGAGGGGCTGGGCTACTACTCCCGCGCCCGCAACTTCCACCACGCCGTCCGCGAGGTCGCGGAGCGCTTCGGAGGGGAGGTCCCCCGCGACCCGGAGGCGTTCCGTGCCCTCCCGGGCGTGGGCCGCTACACGGCCGGGGCGGTGATGTCCATCGCCTTCGGGAGGGAGGAGCCGCTGGTGGACGGCAACGTGCGCCGCGTCTTCGCGCGCTGGACCGACGACCCCGAGCCGACCGAGCGCGCACTGTGGGCGCTGGCGGAGGCGCTGGTCCCCGGCGAGCGGCCGGGCGACCTGAACCAGGCGGTCATGGAGCTGGGAGCGACGGTGTGCCTTCCCCGCGTACCGCGCTGCGAAGCGTGCCCGGTCCGCGACCACTGCCTCGCCCGCGACCGGGGGACGCAGCAGGAGCGGCCCCTTCCCCGGCGCGCGAAGCCGGTCCCGCACGAGGACACCGCGAGCGCCGTGGTGGAGTACGACGGGCGCCTGCTCCTGGCGAGGCGCCCCGTAGATGCGCGGCTGGGCGGGATGTGGGCCTTCCCCGCGGTGGTGCGGCGGCCCGGAGAGCCGGTGCGCGCGGCGGCGGAGCGAGCCGCGCGCGAGGGGCTGGACCTGAAGGTGAGGGCGGAGGAGGAGATCGGGGCGGTGAAGCACGCGTTCACCCACGTGCGCGCCACCTACCACGCCGTGCGCTGCTCCTGGCGGGGAGGCTCGCCGCGGGCGCTGGGCTACGACGCCTGGGCGTGGGCCGCCCCGGAGGAGCTGGACGGCTTCGCCCTCCCCGTCGCGCAGCGGAAGATCGCCGCCCTGGTGACCGAGCCGACGCTGTTCCGCGGGGAGGGGTGAGACGGCGGGAGCAGCCTACCGCTCACTCGTAGACGAAGCGGACTTCGCGGCGCACGTCGGGGTGGAGGCTTCGGTCCACCGGGCAGGTACGGGCGACGTGCTCGAGCCGGTTCCGCTGCTCCTCCGTGAGCCCCGCCGGCATCCGCACGACGACCGGGAGGGCGTCCACCCGCCGCGGATCCGAGCGCATGTGCTTCTCCAGCGAGAACGAGGCTCCGGGGAACGGGATCCCCTCCTTCCGCGCGACGATCGCCATGGTGGTGACCATGCACGCTCCCAGCGAGGCCGCCAGCAGGTCCGTGGGGGAGAAGGAGCTTCCGTCGCCGAAGTTGTCCGCCGGGGCGGCGGTGGGAACCTCGCTCCCGGAGGGTCCGTGGCGGAGCTTCATCTTCAGCTCGCCGCTGTACTCGCCGGTGATCTCTACGGCCATTTCGCGTTCGCTGGAAGGGGAGGGTCGCGCGGGCCGGGTGCCCGCCGCTCCCCCAATCTACACCCGGGCTCCGACCGTGGCATCCCGGGCGTCTCCGCACCGCGGCGCGCTTCGTCCTCCCGAGAGGACGGCAGGAATCCCCCGCCGCTCCCCCTGACGGGCGACATCGTTCGGGGCAAAGGAGTTACGGGTTCACACCCGATGGTCCGCCCGTTGCTCTACTCCCGGCAGGATGCAGGTCCGGCACACACGTCAGCCCGTCAGAGGTTTCATGAGAATCCACGCTTCCGCCCTGCTCCTGGGCGCCGGCCTCTTCGCCGCCACCTCCACCCTCGCGCCCGCGCAGAGTCGCGGCACCGACGGGTGGGATGATGGCCGCCCGGTGGCCCAGCGCCCCAGCGGCGTCTACGCCGGGGCTGCCTTCGCCTACGGGCGGCCGCAGGGAGAGTTCGGCGAGTACGTGGACCACGGCTTCGGCGGCGACCTCCACCTCATCTACCAGCCCGGCGCCCGGGGAATCCTGGGCCTCCGCTTCGACCTGGGGATCCTGAACTACGGAAACGAGCGGATGCGGGTGCCCCTCAGCTCCACCATCGGCGGGCGGATCCTGGTGGACGTGAACACCAGCAACAACATCGCGCACCTGGGGATCGGGCCGCAGATCGGGGTGCCGGACGGGCGGTTCCGACCCTACGTGGGCGGGTTCGTGGGGATGACGTACCTGTACACGGAATCCTCCGTGCGGGGGAGCAGCGGCGACGAGAGCTTCGCGCGCACCACCAACTACGACGACGCCACCTTCTCCTACGGCGGGCGTGCCGGCGTGTACGTCCCGCTGCGCGGCGGCCCCTCGCCCATCTCCGTCGACCTGGGGCTGGTCTACCGGAACAACGGGGAGGCGGCGTACCTGAGGGAGGGCGACATCATCGACAACGGCGACGACACCATCTCCTTCACCCCCACGCGTAGCGACACGGACATCCTCAGCCTGCAGCTCGGGGTCTCCGTGGGGATCCCCCGCTCCGTGCGGAGCCGCTGAACGGTGGGAAGGCGGACGGGTCCGGGATGTCGGAGCCCCGGACCCCCGGCGCCCCACTCACCCGACCCGCGCGAAGAACGCCTTGAGGTAGCGGGTCTCGGGGATGGCGGGGTGGACGGGATGGTCGGGGCCCTGCATCCCCTCCTCCAGGAGCTGCAGATCCCGGCCGAGCCTCCGGCCGGCTCGCAGGATCGTGTCCTGGAGCGCCTCGCGCGACATGTGGAAGGAGCAGGAGGCGGAGACGAGGATCCCGTCCGCGACCAGGGCTTCCATCCCGAGCTGCGCCAGGCGCCGGTACGCCTCCTCGCCCGCCTTCTGGTCCTTCTTCCGCTTGATGAAGGCCGGGGGATCGAGCACCACCACGTCGAAGCGCTCGCCCTCCGACACGAGGGCGCGAAGGACGTCGAAGGCGTCCCCCCGCCGGACCTCCACCCTCCCGCCCACGTCGTTCAGCTCCGCGTTCTCCCGCACCTGCGCCAGCGCGGCTTCGGAGCTGTCCACGCACACCACCCCCTCCGCGCCGGCAGCGGCGGCCTGCACGCCCCACCCCCCGACGTAGCTGAACACGTCCAGCACCCGCCGGCCGGGCGCGTACGCCTGCAGGCGCGCGCGGTTCATCCGGTGGTCGTAGAACCACCCCGTCTTCTGCCCGGCGGCGAGAGGCGCGCGGAAGCGCGCTCCGTTCTCCACCAGCTCCGCGGTCTCCGGGACCTCCCCCAGCGCCACCTCCACGTACGGCTGCAGCCCTTCGAGGGCGCGCCCGGAGACGTCGTTGCGGAGGAGGATCCCGCGGGGGCGGACGGTCTCGTCGAGGGCGGCCACCACCTCGTCCTTCATCCGCTCCATCCCCGCCGTGGTGAGCTGCGCCACCAGCACGTCGCCGAAACGGTCCACCACCAGCCCCGGCAGCCCGTCCCCCTCCCCGAACGCCAGGCGGTAGAAGGGGCCGGGGAAGAGCCGCTCCCGGAGCGCCAGCGCGCGGGTCAGCCGCTCCCGCAGCAGCGCCCCGTCCAGGGGCCGGGCCGGGTCGCGGCTCACCAGCCGCGCGGCGATGAGGGAGCGCGGGTTGACGTAGGCGGCGCCGAGCGGGGCCCCCCGGTGGTCCTCCACGGCAACCGGTTGGCCGGGCTCGAAGGCGGTGAGGGGGGTGCGGGCGACGTCCACCTCGTTGCTGAACACCCAGAGGTGCCCGGCGCGGAGACGGCGGTCCTCGTTCTTCTTCAGGCGGAGAGGCGGGAGCATGCGGTCTCGGGTCCGTACGGGTCCGGCCGCGCAGGGTCGCGCGGCCGCGGTGCGCAAGATAACATCCGGTCCCCGACGCGGGCACCGTGGGCCGCACGGAACTTGCGACCGGTCGCGGCACGCATTGCAGCGGCGAGGGTGGACGTTGCGTCGCGCGGGGTCGCGTGCGCAAGATTCCGTCCGCGCCGAGTGCGCTGAGCGTTTCCCTTTCACCACCGGACCGCCGCCGCGCGGCACCGGGGAGCCGTCTGCCATGCCGGAAAACCGTCGTGCGCTGCAGGTCTTCCGCGAGGTCGCCCTCGCCACTTCGGCGAGCCTGGACACGGACGAGATCCTGGAGATCGTCCGCGAGCGGGCCTGTGCGCTCTTCGGAACCGACTTCGCGGCGGTGGTTCTGGCCGAGCGGGGCTGGGGAGACCTATTTCACGCGGACCCGGGACGCCTGCCGCCCCCGCAGCTCCGCGAGCTGGTGCGCACCGCCCTCCGCACGGGGGAGGCCCAGGTGCTCCGCGCCCCGGCCGGGGACGAGGCGCAGCTCCCCCTGGCGGAGTGGTCTTCGGGCGGGGACGGGTTCCGCACCGCCGTCGCGGCCCCCCTCCGCTTCGAGGACCGGCTCCGAGGCGTCCTGCTGCTGGCGTGGCGCGCGCCCGCCGCCCTCCCGGACGATACGCTCCACCTGGTGGAGACGCTGGCGGTCCACACCGCCGTCGCCCTCCACAACGCCCACCTCTACGACGAGCTGAAGCGCTCCACCCTGGCCCGCGACCGCTTCTTCTCGGCGATGAGCCACGACCTGCGGACCCCCATCGCGGCCATCGTCGGGTACAGCGAGCTGCTCGCCGACGGGATCGTGGGGGACCTCTCGACCAAACAGCAGGAGATGGTGGAGCGGATCGCGCAGGTGGCCGCGCACCTGAGCGAGCTGGTGAACGACATCCTCGACCTGGCGAAGCTGGACGCCGGTCGGGTGGAGCTGCACCCGGAGCCGACCCTTCTGGGAGACATGGTGCGCGAGGCGATGCTCGCCGTGGAGCCGCAGGCACGCGCCAAGAGCCTTCCCCTGCTGCTCGACCTGGACGCCGCGGGCGGGGAGACGGTGGTGGTGGACCCGGTGAGGGTCCGGCAGATCCTGGTGAACCTCCTCGCCAACGCGGTGAAGTTCACCGAGCGGGGGGAGGTGCGCGTGGAGGCCGGCCTGGACGGGGTGCGCTCCTGGATCACGGTGACGGACACGGGCCCCGGCCTCCCTCCCGGGAGCGAGGAGGCGGTGTTCGAGGAGTTCCTGCAGATCGCCTCCGGGAGCGGCTCCAAGTCCGAGCCGGGGAGCGGGCTGGGGCTGGCCGTGTCGCGCCGCCTCGCGCGCGCTATGGGCGGCGACCTGGAGGTGGAGAGCCGGAGCGGGAGAGGCTCCGCCTTCACGCTCTACCTCCCGCTCGGCCCGGGATAGAGGCTCCCCGGGACGGAGTCACGGTCGGTAGGTCAGGGCGAAGTACGCTCGAAACTCGTCCCGGAAGGGCTCGTCCAGGGAGTAGGCGACGCCGAGGACCGCGCGGGTGTCCGGCAGGTTGAGGTCGGGGATCGCCGCGCTGGAGAAGCTCCGCTCGGCGCCCACGACGCGGAGCCAGCCGCCGTCCCCGCTCCGCGCGGCCCACAGGTACGGGGCCGCCGGAAGGAGCCGCGCCGTCGCGCTCCCCCGCAGGACCAGCACCTCGCTCCCCACGACGGCGCCGGAGGGGAGTCCGGGCATGGGGATGCGCTGGGCCAGCACCGCCGGGTCCACGAGGCCGGGCCCCGCGCCCCCCACGGCGAAGCGCTCCGCGGCAGCCTCCCCGCTCGTGGCCCCGAACGTCGCCGTGCCCTGCAGGCCGGCGGGCCCCAGACCCACGGAGAGCCCCAGCGCGCCCAGGCCGCGCAGCCACGCATCGCCGTCCGTGCTCCCGGCCGACCCCAGGAGCGTCAGCGCGCCCCCGAGCGACCGCCCCCGCCCGCCCGCGCTCCCCGAGACCCCGTACTCCGCCCAGCCGAAGCCGCGCCCCGCCCACTCCCCGGAGGTCGCGGCCTGCCCCATCGAGGCGCCCGCCCGCGCCCGGGTCCTCAGCGTCCCCCCCTGGTGCGTCCGCTCCACGAAGAGCGCCGCCCCGCGGTACCCGTCCGGGAGCGGCATGGCGAGGCCCTCCGGATCCAGATCCTCTCTCCCCCGTAGCCCGAACACCTCCCCGCCCACCGCGGGCCTCCACCCGCGCCAGGTGGCGCGGAGGGATCCCCCGCGCCAGGCGTCGGAGTCTCCGAACGCGGCCTCGGCCATCCAGGTCAGCCTCCCCACCGGGTCGCTGCTGACGAGCGCGGCGCCGGCCACGGGCCCGTCCCCCGAGTACGCCCCCAGCGGGAGGATGCGGTAGGTGCGCGGGCCGGCGCCGTACGGGCGCGACGGGGGGAGCCCGGCGAGGGGGAAGGGCTCCGCCGGGGCCGCGGGCGGGACCGGTGCCGCGGGGGCGAGAGCGGCGGGGAGGGGCACGACCCCGCCGGGGACCTGGGCGTCCACGTCGATCCGGTCGAGGTCGTAGCCGCGGGCGTGGAGGTCCAGGAAGTACACCTCCCCGGTCGACGGGCTCGGCTCCGGCGCCAGGGCGGCGCCTGTGACGCGGGTAAGCGGCCGGACCGCGCCCGTCGCCACCTCCAGCACCTCCAGATTCGCCACCCCGCCCCGCTCCGACACGGCGACCAGCTCCCGCCCCCCGGGGAGGAAGGCCGCGTCGTAGCGGCTGGCGCCGTCGTCCGGGCCGAGGGGGCCGACGTCGCCGGTGGCGGGGTCCACCCGAACCAGCCGCCAGCGTCCCTTCTCCTGGAGGGCGGCGACGATCCAGCTCCCGTCGGGCGCCCAGCGGGGACGGTAGAACACCCGGTCCGGAGAACCCGCCGCGAGCGGGGTCACGGCGCCGTCGGCCAGGTCCACCCGGACCACGCCGCAGATCCCGGCCAGGCACCGCACCGCGGCGGCGCTCCGCCCGTCGGGCGCCGGATCGGGGTCGCGGAGCCCCGCCCCGTGCGTGACCCGCCGGACGTCGCCGCGCCTCCAGCTCCACACGAAGAGGTCGGAGCGGAAGGCGCCGTCTCCCAGCGGCTCCATGCGGGTGACCAGGATCCGTTCCCCGTCGGGGAGGAAGCGCGGGTCGTCGTAGCCGCGGCCGCCCGAGGGCCCCAGCACCGCCAGGGTCCGCAGGGGACGGGGGTGGAACCGGACGGCGGGAACGTCTTCCGGGTCGCGGGCGAGGAGGCGCTCGCGCACGGCGGACTCCGCCGGGTCGTCGTCTTCCGGGCGGGCGCGCCAGACGACCACCCGCCCCGGTCCGCTCCCGGCGCGCAGCACGAGGGCGATCTCCTCTCCCCCCGGCGAGACCGCCGGGTCGCCGGTCCCCCAGGCGAGGCGCTGCACCGTGTCCCCCTCCACCAGCCCCCGCCCGGAGAGGAGGCTGCGCGCCTCCAGCGCCCGGGCGGTGACCTCCACCGTGAAGCGGCCGTACAGGTCTTCCGGCGACTCCCCGTACACCCCCACGAACGCTGCCGCGAAGCTTCGGGGCTGGCGCGCGCTCATCCGCCTCCAGAGGTGCACCAGGCTCTCCTCTCCGCGGCGCTCCACCAGCCATTCCAGGTACGCCGAGCCCATGAGGTACGCCATCGCCCCGCCCTGGAACGCCGAGGACGCGCTCATCTGCGCATAGGTGGGGAGCTTCCCCTCCAGCGCCCACTGCCGGAGCACCGCGGCCCGGTAGACGCCGTGCGGGCGCCCGCTCCCGGTGAGCCGCCCCTCCACGTAGGTGGCGTACCCTTCGCGAACCCATCGCGGCGCGGTGCGGACCAGCGGACCCGTGGACAGGGGGAGGAGCCCCCACCGGAAGCGGCTCCAGGGGTCGCGCGCCGGGCGGGTGAGGTGAGCCACGTGGGCGAACTCGTGGACCGCGAGCTGTTCCGCCTGGCCGCGGTTGTGGCCGAGCGTGGAGCGGGGGTCCGGCGGGGTGGGCCAGACGGTGATCACCGGGCCCCGCAGGACGGACATCGCCATGCCGTTGGCCTGCCCGTACGGGTCCTCCACGATCACAGTGACCCGCGCCCCGGGGGCGCTCCCCACCAGCCGCGAGACCGCGGCGTGGATCGACTCCAGCCTCGCGGCGAACCCCTCCGTCCACCCGGCGAGTTCCTCCGGGTAGTGGACGACGAAGTGCTCCGTGCGCAGGGTCCGCCAGTCCAGGTGCGGGCGAACCTGGGCGCGGAGCGGCGCGTGGAACGCCAGGAGGAGCGTGAGCAGGGCGGTCGCGGCGAGGCGGCGCATCGGTCGGGGGCCGGAGTGGAAGGGCGGCGGGAGGTGCCCCGCGGCGCTCCGCGGATGGAACGCCGGAGGGGGGCGGCGGGTTCCCCGCCCCGGAGCGCGAAGCGGGCGGAGGAGCCCTTGCTCCTCCGCCCGCCGCGGCCCGGAATCTCCCGTTCGGTGCCGGGGATCAGACCCCGATCACCTGCCCCTTGCGGTACTTGGCGAGCACCTTGAGGAACGCCTGCGACGCCCGGGAGAACGCGCCCTTCTCGCGCAGCGTGGTCGGGCTGGTGCCGAGGAACTTCTGCGTGACCCGCCGGAGCCCGCTGTCCGACGAGTAGCCGCAGGCGTGGGCCACGCTGAGCACCGTCCGCCCCGGGTCGTCGAGCAGCTCCGCCGCCAGCAGGATGCGCATCCAGGCCAGCAGCTTCCGCGGGGGCGGAAGCTCCGCCCGCTCGCACCAGCGCAGCAGGGTGCGCCTCGACAGGAAGAGCGACTTCGCCAGGTCGCGCCCGTGGCCTCCGACCGCGACCACCTCCGCCGCCGCGTCGAGGATGGCGCGCGCGCGCCCCGGAGTGTCGGGAGGCAGCACCTGCTCCAGCAGCGCGCGGAGCGGCCTCCCCTGCGACTGCCGGAACCGCTGCAGCAGGGCGAGCTGCGTGTCGTCGTGCTCCAGGGAGACCACCTCCACCACCCCCCACTTCCCCAGCGTGCGGAGGTCGTCGAAGCGGTCCGGCGTCACGTCGAAGGCGGCGAACACCGCACAGGAGGGGAACTCCACCAGCAGGGACCGCAGCGCGGGCGAGGGCCCGGTGCGCCCGTTGGTCTCCGAGTACGGGTCGACGACGACCAGCGCCGAGGGCGGAGACTCCCGAACCGCCTCACGCAGGGACTCCCAGTCGGGTACGGCCTGAAAGACGTAGTCTCGCTCCGAGATGCGCCGGATGCGCTCGCGGAACTCCTCGTCCCAGTGCAGGACGACCAGCGGACGGGCTCCGATCTTCATGGCAGAAAGAGTGGCGGTTAGAGAGCGATTTTTTCGGGCGTCCCTGAGGAAGACTCGGACCCCCGGGCGAGATGGGTCACCCCGGAACGGTGACCTGGTTGAGTGAGCGGATCAGTTCCTGGGCCAGCGCGTCCGCCTCGTCGGCGGCGGCTTCGCGGCCGGGTCGGGGCCGGACCTCGGTGGCCTCCCGACTGCGTGCGGACTCCAGCACGCCCTCGGCGGCGAGGCGGGCCTTCGCCTCGCCACGCTCCCCCGCCACCTCCAGCGCCCGGCGCGCGGCGGCCTCCGCGCGCTCCCAGTCGCCGAGACTCAGGGCGCCCCGGGCGAGGTCCACCAGCACCCCGGCGGCGCCCTCGGGCGCGTCGCCCCCGGCCACCCCCTCCCACACCTGGCTCCAGGTGTCGTCGAAGCGGGCGCGGTCCCCGACCGCGCCCGCGGCGCGGGCGATGTTCGCCAGCACCACGGGGCGCTCGGCCGAGCGGGTGAGGTGCGGGAGCAGGGCCCGGAAGATGGGGAGCGCGCGGGCGGGATAGCCCTGCTCCATCCAGAAGTAGCCCACGTCGTGCGCCAGCGCCGGGAGCCGCTGGTGGTCGGACCCGTACTCGTCGTAGGCGCCGCGCGCGAAGCGCTCCGCCTCGTCCACCCGCCCGGTGAGGGTGGCGAGCACGAACAGGTCGTGGAAGGTCATCCCCGCCGCGGTGTGAAGCGCGTGGCGGCGGGCGGCCCGGAGCGCCCGGACGTAGAAGCGGCGGGCGGCCGGGTAGACTCCGCGCTGCATGTAGAGGTTCCCGAGCCCCAGGAAAGCCAGGGAGTAGGCGGCCCAGTCGCCGCTCTGCCGCCCCAGTGCGACGGTGCGGCGGAACCAGCTCTCGGCGCGGGCCTGCTCCGCGCGACGGCGGGCCAGCCGCGCGACGGTGTACGCGGTGGCGGCGTCGAACGGCGCGGAGAACGCGGCGGACTGCGCGAAGGCGAGCGCCGTCGCGCTCGCGCCGCGGTCGTCCGCCCACTGCGCGACCTGGAGACAGGCCCGGGCCGTCAGCTCCCCGGTGAGCGCCTGGGGGTTCCCGAGCAGCTCCGAGATCTCCAGGAGCGAGGTCTCCAGCGCCGGCTCCAACCCCTCTCCACGGATCGCCGCCCGGCGGCGCTGCTCCGCCCCCGACGCGAACAGCTCGCTCCGTCGGTCTTCCGGCGTGGACGCCCAGAGCGAGACGTCGCGCACCGACTGCCAGAGAACGAGTCCGAGTTTTCCCTGGAACTCTTCAAGGATTCCCGCGCCCTCGAAGGGCTCGTCACCGTGGGTGATCGCGGGGGGAACTCTCCAGCGCCGGCGTGTACGCCGGACCGGAGGGCTCAGGCGTGGCTTACGCATGTGCGGATTCCGGGGGATCATCGCGAGATGAGCGCCGTTTGCGTCCAAAATAGTGTGTGGATACCACTATATCCCCGTCCCGGCAGGTACGCCATAGGCCAGGGGTTCACGACACCGCATGCATTCCGCCAGAACCCGCCCCTTTCTTGCACAAAGCCAGAACTCCTTTACCTTCCGGCGTTTCGAGGAACCTGTCACCTCGTACCCCCCTGACCATGCATCCGAACCCCCGCTGGCGCGCCTTCCTGGCGGTCGCGAAACCACTGGGAGCGTACCTTCTCTGGAACGTCACCGCCTGGAACCTGGTCGTGGGGGCGATGGCCGCGGGGTGGACGCTCCCGGGGCTGGCCGGCGTCGCGCTCCTCTTCGGATGGTTCCTCCAGGTGTACGTGCTCCGCTCCGGACGGCCGAACGAGGTGCGCAGGTGGGCGCTCCTTCGCCTCCGCCCGTTGAGCCGGGACGCGGCGCTGGCGACGGCCGCCGCGATCCCCGTCCTCCTCGCGCTCTCCTGGTCGGTGGGGGAGGTATGGACCCGGCTCGTCCCGGTTCCCCCGGAGTCGTTCCGTCCCTTCGAGTCGCTCACGGATACGCCGGAGGGGCGTCTCACGGTCGTCTTCTTCGCCCTGGCCGTGGCGCCGATCCTGGAGGAGTTCATCTTCCGGGGGATGGTGCAGCACCCGCTGGAACGGCGCTGGGGCCCCGCCCCCGCCATCGGGCTCACCGCCCTGGTCTTCGCACTCTTCCACGCCCTTCCCTGGGTGCTCCCCATCCACCTCGTCCTGGGCCTCGCCTTCGGCTACGCGGTGTACGCCACGCGCTCCATCTGGGCGGGGGTCGTCCTCCACGCGGCCAACAACTCGATCGCTGCCCTCGGGGTGGGCGCGGAGCCCCCGCAGCTCCCCCCGACGGTGTGGGAGACGGGGCCCACCCCCGATCTCTGGGCCGCGCTCGCCGTTCTCGCCGTCTCGTCGGTCCTGGCGCGCGCGGTCGCCGCATGGCTGTGGCGCGCGGGGCGCCCGGGACGCATCGCCGAGTCCTTCGCGGAGGCGCCCCTCCGCTGACGCGGCCTCGATTCTCTCCACCCTTGCGGGCTCCGCGGGGCGGGTGGAATCTTTCCGAACAGTCGTTCGTTCCGTCGTTCCGTGGCCGCCGCCCCGCGGCGGCCATCCCGATGCCGAGGAGGAGTTCCCGATGTCCGAGACCACGCTGGACACCCTGCTGCAGGAAGACCGGACCTTTCCCCCGCCCCCGGAGTTCGCCCGGCGGGCGCACGTGTCCGACACGGAGGTGTACCGGCGGGCGGAGGAGGATCCGGAAGGCTACTGGGAGCGGTGGGCGGAAGAACTCCACTGGTTCCGCAGGTGGGACCGGGTCCTGGAGTGGAACCCTCCCTACGCGAAGTGGTTCTCCGGCGGGAAGCTGAACGCCGCCTACAACTGCCTGGACCGGCACCTGGACGGCCCCCGCCGCACCAAGACCGCCCTCTTCTGGGAGGGAGAGCCGGGCGACCGGAAGAGCTACACCTACGAGGAGCTTCACCGGGAGGTCTCCCGCGCCGCGAACGCGCTCCGGAGCCTGGGCGTCCGCCGCGGCGACCGGGTCGCCATCTACCTCCCCATGGTGCCCGAGGCGGCCATCTCCATGCTGGCCTGCGCGCGCATCGGTGCGGCGCACTCGGTGGTGTTCGGCGGGTTCTCGGCGGAGTCGCTGCGCGACCGCATCCGCGACGCCGAGGCCCGGGTCCTGATCACGGCGGACGGGGGCTACCGGCGCGGGGGCGTGGTCCCGCTGAAGAGGAGCGCGGACGAGGCACTGGCGCGGGAGGGCGGCTGCCCCTCCATCGAACGGGTGCTGGTGGCGCGCCGTCACGGCGCCGACGGCGAGACACTCGCCGGGGCGGAGATGACGGAGGGGCGCGACCTCTGGTGGCACGACGTGGTGGAGGCCGCGGACCCGGAATGCCCGGCCGAGGAGATGGACGCCGAGGACGTGCTCTACATCCTCTACACCTCCGGCACCACCGGGAAGCCCAAGGGGATCGTGCACACCACCGGCGGCTACCTGACGCAGGTGTACGCCACCACTAAATGGGTCTTCGACCTCAGGGACGACGACGTGTACTGGTGCACCGCGGACGTGGGCTGGGTCACGGGGCACTCGTACATCGTCTACGGGCCGCTCGCCAACGGCGCCACCGCGCTGATGTACGAGGGCGCGCCGGACTCGCCGGACCGGGGCCGCTTCTGGAAGCTGGTGCAGGACTACAAGGTCACCATCTTCTACACGGCTCCCACGGCCATCCGCGCCTTCATGAAGTGGGGGACGGAGTGGCTGGAGGGGTACGACCTCTCCTCGCTGCGCCTGCTGGGCAGCGTGGGCGAGCCCATCAACCCCGAGGCCTGGATCTGGTACCACCGCCACGTCGGGCAGGAGCGCTGCCCCGTGGTGGACACCTGGTGGCAGACGGAGACCGGGGCGATCATGATCACCCCGCTCCCCGGCGTGACGGCGACCAAGCCCGGCTCCGCCACGGTGGCCTTCCCCGGCATCCGCGCCGACATCCTGAGCCTGGGGGGCGAGCCGATCCCCACCGGCGGCGGCTTCCTCTCCATCCGCCGCCCCTGGCCCTCCATGCTGCGGGGGATCTGGGGCGACCCGGAGCGCTTCGTGAACACCTACTGGTCCAAGTGGGCGGGGCGGACGGTGGGCTCGGGCGACGACGCCCAGGCGGGCGAGGGAGTGTACTTCCCCGGCGACGGGGCGAAGCGCGACGAGGACGGCTACTTCTGGGTGATCGGCCGGATCGACGACGTGCTCAACGTGGCCGGGCACCGCATCGGCACCATGGAGGTGGAGTCGGCGCTGGTGGACCACTTCGCCGTGGCGGAAGCGGCGGTGGTGGGCAAGGCGCACGAGCTGAAGGGGCAGGCGGTGGCCGCCTTCGTGACGCTCAAGGAGGGGTACGACGCGACGCCGGAGCTGAAGCGGGAGATCTCGGAGCACGTGGTGCGGAAGATCGGCGCCATCGCCCGCCCGGACGACATCCTCTTCGCCGGCGACCTTCCCAAGACGCGGTCGGGGAAGATCATGCGCCGCCTCCTCAAGGACATCGCGGAGGGCCGCGCCCTGGGAGACACCACCACCCTCGCTGACCCGAACGTGGTGGCGCGGCTCAAGGGCGAGTACGAGTCGCGGGAATCGTAGAAGAAGCCGGGACGGACGGTGATTGCAGCGAAGGGGAGCCTCTGGGCTCCCCTTCGTTATTGCAAGATCATTGCGGGAAGCGGGTCGGAAAAGCAGTATATCTTTGTCGTCCCCTTCTGTGCGGAAGTTTCACGATCTTACCGTCTCCAGGAGAAGCCCATGTCCACCCAGGAATGCCAGCTCTTCGTCACGTCCCGCCCGAGCCGCAACAAGGAAGTACGAGGGAGCGGCCAGCTCGCTCGCACCCGCACGGAGCTGGAACTCGACTGGGCCCGGCGGAACGGGATGGACGTCGGGGCGATGATGGCGGCGATGAGCATGACCGACTCCCAGTGCCCGTACACCAGCGAGGCGCCGACGTGGGTGGGCACGCCCACCGAGGACGGAAACGACCTCCACTCGGACCAGCAGACGGACTCGGAGACGAGGGAGATGAACGACGACCTCACGAACGACGACTGGTGATCGCCCGCGCTCTCACCTCCTCCACGGGGCTCCGCTCCGGCCGGTACCGGTCCCGGCGGAGCCCTTTCCCGTCCGCCTCCCCAAATTCCCGGCCCGCGCATGCCCGACCGTGTGCTGATCTTCTCCCCCGACAACGACTTCCACGCACTCGCGATCCAGGCGCTCCTCCGCGGCCGGGGAGCGGAGGCCGACATCGTGGACTCCGCCCGCTTCCCTGAGTCGCTCCCGCTGGTGCAGCGGGGGGGAACGTCCACCGAGGTGCTCCTGGACGGAAGGCCGCTCTCGGAGTACCGCTCGGTCTGGTGGCGCCGCCCGCACCCGCCCGGCCCCTCGGCGGAGGTGGAGATCCCGGAGGAGAGGCGGTTCGCCTCCCGGGAGGCGCGCGAGGCCCTGTGGGGGGCCGTCCACGCGGCCGGGCTCCCGATCTACAACTCGCCGCAGGCCGAGACGAAGGCGGGGTACAAACCGTACCAGCTGAGGGTGGCGCAGGAGTGCGGGCTGCGGGTGCCGGACACGCTCATCACCAACTCGGAAGCCGAGGCCGCCGCCTTCCGGGCGCGGCATCCGCAGGTGATCTACAAGGCGCTCAGCGCGACCAAGCTCGCGATGACCGACACCCGGCCGCTCTCGGACGGCGACGTCGCCGACCTGTGGAGGCTCCGGTACGCGCCCGTGATCTTCCAGGAGTACGTGGAGCTGGGGAGGGAGTACCGGGTGACGCTGGTGGAGGACGCCGCCTTCACGGCGGAGATCACCCTCCAGAACCGGGCTGCGCACTACGACTGGAGGATCGACCCGGACTACCGCGTCGAACCCTCGGAGCTTCCGCCCAATGTGATCGAGGCGCTGCAGCGCCTCCGCCGCGCACTCGGGCTGAACAGCGGCTCCGCCGACCTGCGGGAGACGCCGGACGGCGACGTCTACTTCCTGGAGATCAACCCGTCCGGACAGTTCCTGTTCCTGGACGTGTTCGCGGGGATGGACGTGGGCAGCACCTTCTGCGACATGCTCCTGCAGTGACAGTGCCCCCGCGGCGCCTCGATACCGCTTACGGTCGAATCGCATGAGGTAGGCGGGGGGAAGCTCCGCCGACCCTCTGGAGAGCTTCCCTCCCCCCTCCGACCACCCCTTCCGACCTCTCCGGATCCGGCGTCACCTCCCGCCGATCCGCAGCTTCGCCACCTTCCCGCCGGGCCCCACGGCCCACACCGCGTCCGGTCCGGCCGCGGCCACTGCGTTGTAGCCCACCGTGTCGATGGGCGCCCAGCTCTCGCCGCCGTCCCGCGAGTAGTCGGACCCGGAGGTGCCCACCGCCACCAGCAGGAGCGGATCCGTGCCGGGGACGTACGCCACGCCGGAGCGGTACCCGCGCGGCGGCGCGCCGCGGATGGGGCGCCAGGTGCGGCCGCCGTCCTCCGTCCGCGCCACGTTCCCGGCGCGCTCTCCCGGCTTCGTGTAGTCGCCTCCGACGGCGATCCCGTTCAGGTCGTCCCAGAAGGTGAGCGAGAAGATCCCCGCCCCCGGCGCGCCGGCCGCCATGGGCGTCGGCACCGCCTCCCAGCTCCGGCCCCGGTCCTCCGAGCGGAAGACGCGCGCCTGCGCCCCTCCCCCCGTCCCGAACCACACCCGGTCGCCCCGCACCACGATCCCGGTGCCGCTCGCCGCGAAGCCCGCCTCTCCCGGGAGCGCCGCGGGAAGGCTCTCCGGCGGCAGGGGCCTCCACGTGTGGCCGTCCTCAGTCTCCACGACCAGGAAGCGGCCGTCCACAGGGTCGCTGTACGCGAGCCCGGAGCGGGGACCCCGGAAGTCCATCCCGTCCAGGAACCCCTCCGGTCCGGGGATCCCGTACAGCGAGGTCCAGGCGCGACCTCCCTCCGTCACCCGGAAGATCACGGAGCGATCCCCCTCGCCCGCGCTCATCAGGTACGCGGTGCCGGCGTCCGCCGCGTGGACGTCGCGGAGGTCGAGCCCCGTCGCGCCGGGGAGGGTGTCGGCCGCCCAGGTGGCCCCGCCGTCCGTGGTGCGGAGGAAGGTGCCTCCCGTGCCGCTGGCCCACGCCACGTCCGCGTCCACCACGCTCAGGCCACGGAGGCCCGCGGCGGTGGGAGGCGTCTGCGGGACCCACCTCAGCCCGCGCGCGGGGGCGTTCGACTGCGGCGCGCCCGTGCAGGCGCCGAGGACGGCGGACGCGACCGCCGCGGCCACGAAGGCTCGTGGAAGGGGAAGCGCGATCAAGGAGTAGCCTTTCGGGAAGGTGAGCGCAGGAGGAGCCGGACGGACCGGGTGAAGCAGGAGCGGCCTACGCGGCCTCCTGCTCCTTCAGCGCCTGGCGGGTGGCCCGGTAGCCCTCCTCCAGGAAGAACTGCGTGCGGTCGAAGTCCCAGCCGCCCAGGTGCCCCACCCGCGGCCTCACGTACACCATCGGCGGCCCGTCGTAGCCGTCCAGGCAGCGGGAGCGCTGGTCGCGGAGGTTCAGGTTCAGCACCCGGTCGTGGATTGCGATCATCCCCCGCTCGAAGAATCCCTCCGCCGGGGGGAGGAACTCCGCCCCTACGTCCACGGCGATGATCCGCTCCGCGCCCCACGCCTCCGCCTTGCGAACCGGGAACACGTCGAGCACGCCCCCGTCCACCAGGTAGTCGCCGTCCGCGGTCTTCAGAGGCGGGAAGTAGATGGGGAGGGCGCAGGAGGCGTACACCGCGTCCGCCACGGGCACGTCCTGCCGGCAGTCCGTGCCGAACCAGACCTCGTCCCCGGACACCAGCGACACCGTGTTGAGCCGGAAGGGGTGCTTCATCTCGGCGAAGGTCTTCACCGGGAGGATGCTCTCGATGTAGCGGCGGAAGTGGTCGCCCATGAAGACCGCGTCCTCCCGCACCCCGCCGAAGAACACCGCGCGCCGGTTGATGGCGACGATGTCGTCCTTGGTGAGCTTCCGCGCGATCTCCGCCAGCTCGCGCCAGCCGAAGCCGCTCGCGATCCCGGCGCCGATCAGCGCCCCGATGCTCGTCCCCATGATCGCGTCGGGGCGGACGCCCGCCTCTTCCAGCGCCTTCCACACGCCGATGTGGGCGATCCCCTTCATCCCGCCCCCGCCGAGGACCAGGATCGTACGGGGAGCGGAGGAGGGTTGCGCCAGGGAGATCTCGTTGTCTTCGGTCACGGCGGGACCTCTTCGCGGGGGTGAACGCGTGAGGTGAGGGAGCCCCACGCCCGGACGGACACCCCGGGAAGGTACCCGCCGGGAAGCCACGAGTGCAACCCGCGGGCCACCCTCCCTCACCGGGCGTTTCCCGCGGCCCGCCCGTCCACTTCCCCACCCGGAACGGCAGTCTTGACTTTCGTTCGGGGGGGGTCTACGTTGCTGAGTTGATAAAAAGAATCATTCTCCAAAGCCTCCGGATCGTCGGACGAAAACCGGAGAACACCGGGAGATCCAGGCGCAAGCTCCGGTGTAGGAAAGAGATAACACACGCCCTCCGCCGACCGGCCGGAGGGATACGGTCCACGAGAGAAGAGGAAGAATGGCCGAGCCGCTGCTGAAGATCGTCAACCTGCACGCGGAGATCGCGGAGGACGGGACGGAGATCCTGAAGGGGGTCGACCTGGAGCTGAACGCCGGGGAGATCCATGCCATCATGGGGCCCAACGGCTCCGGCAAGAGCACCCTCTCCAAGGTGATCTCCGGACACCCGGCCTACGAGGTCACCGACGGCGACATCCTGTTCCGCGGCGAGAGCGTCCTGGACATGGAGCCGGACGAGCGGGCCCGGGCAGGGATCTTCCTCGCGTTCCAGTACCCGGTGGAGATCCCGGGCGTCTCCGTCGCCAACTTCATGCGCACGGCGATCAACGCCAAGCGCGGCGAAGAGGTGGACATCTTCGACTTCCAGGAGGAGCTGGAAGGGAAGATGGAGATGCTGGAGATGGACCCGGCCTTCGCCCTCCGCTCCGTGAACGAGGGGTTCTCGGGCGGCGAGAAGAAGCGCAACGAGATCCTCCAGCTCGCCATGCTGGAGCCGGAGCTGGCCGTCATGGACGAGACCGATTCCGGGCTGGACATCGACGCGCTGAAGATCGTCACCGCCGGGATCAACAGGATCAAGGAGCAGAAGCCGGAGACGACGGTGCTCCTCATCACCCACTACCAGCGCATGCTCAACTACATCACGCCGGACCGGGTCCACGTGATGGTGAACGGGCGCATCATCCGCTCCGGCGGGCCCGAGCTGGCCCTGGAGCTGGAGGAGCGGGGATATGATTGGGTGCGCGGCGGGGAGGCGGTAGCGGCTCGATAAATCGCGCAGCTCGGCGTTGGGCTCCGGGCGGCTCCCTGCGACGTACATGAAGTACGTCTCGGTCGCCGTCCTCGCCCGCCTTGATCTGCACGATTTCTCTTCGCCGAGTCCTCGGTGAAGGAAAAATGAACTGAGGAGGCATCGCAATGCCGCAGAACGAAGCCGTAGCCCAGCTCGGGCTCGACGAATACAAGTTCGGGTTCAAGGACCCGGAGAACTATCTGTTCAAGTCCCGCAAGGGGCTGGACGAGGACATCGTCCGCGAGATCTCCCGGCAGAAGGGCGAGCCGGAGTGGATGCTCAAGACGCGCCTCAAGGCGTTCAAGCACGCCATGAAGCGGCCCTGGCCCACCTGGGGCGGGGACCTCTCCGGGCTGAACTTCGACGAGATCTACTTCTACATCCGCCCCTCCGAGAAGGTGGGTCGGACGTGGGACGAGGTCCCGGAGGACATCAAGAACACCTTCGAGCGCCTGGGCATCCCGGAGCAGGAGCGGAAGTTCCTGGCCGGCGCCGGGGCGCAGTACGAGTCCGAGGTGGTCTACCACTCGCTCCGCGAGGAGTGGGAGAAGGCCGGCGTCATCTTCAAGGGGATGGACGACGGGCTCCGCGACCACGAGGACATCGTCCGCGAGTACTTCGGGACCGTGGTCCCGTACCAGGACAACCTCTTCGCGGCCGTGAACACGGCGACGTGGTCCGGCGGGTCGTTCGTCTACATCCCCAAGGGGGTGAAGCTCGACATGCCGCTCCAGGCGTACTTCCGCATCAACGCGGAGGCCATGGGGCAGTTCGAGCGCACGCTGATCATCGTGGAGGAGGGGGCCGAGGTCCAGTACATCGAGGGGTGCACCGCCCCCTCGTACTCCCAGGACTCGTTCCACTCCGGGGTCATCGAGATCATCGTGAAGGACGGCGCCCGCTGCCGGTACACGACGATCCAGAACTGGTCGCACAACGTCTACAACCTGGTGACGCAGCGCGCGAAGGTCGGCGCCCACGCCACCATGGAGTGGGTGGACGGGAACCTGGGCTCCAAGCTCACCATGAAGTACCCGTCCTGCTACCTGACGGGCGAGGGCGCGCGCGGCGAGATCCTGAGCATCGCGTACGCCGGCCCCGGCCAGCACCAGGACGCGGGCGGCAAGGTGATCCACATGGCGCCGAACACCTCCTCGCGGATCGTCTCCAAGTCGATCTCGAAGGGCTCCGGGCGCAGCTCGTACCGCGGGCTCCTCAAGGTGGAGAAGGGCGCGCACCACGTGAAGAGCAACGTGGAGTGCGACGCGCTCCTGCTGGACGAGGAGGCCCGTACGGACACCTACCCGTACATCGAGATCGAGGAGGAGCACGCCTCCATCGGGCACGAGGCCACCGTCTCCAAGATCGGCGACGAGCAACTCTTTTACCTGATGAGCCGCGGCCTCTCGGAGGACGAGGCGGCCACGATGGTGGTGCGCGGGTTCATCGAGCCCATCGCCAAGGAGCTGCCGCTGGAGTACGCGGTGGAGCTGAATCGGCTCATCGAACTCGAAATGGAAGGCTCGGTCGGTTAAGCGCCTCGATAAATCGCGTGACTCCGCGTTGGGCTGCGGGCGGCTCCCTGCGACGTAGCGCTGCTACGTCTCGGTCGCCGTCCTCGCCCGCCTTGATTCACGCGATTTCTCTTCGGCTCGGCATCGGAAAAGGATGAAAAGAACCGCTCGACCAGAGCGGTTTTCCAGGACCAGGGAGATATAGAGATCGTGGCAGATACAGGGATTGCAACCGAGCCGGTCGGCGTCTTCACCCACGACGAGGTGAAGATCCTCTCCGCCCGCAAGGACGAGCCGGAGTGGCTCCAGGAGGGGCGGCTCGCGGCGCACGCGGCGTTCGCCGGGGCGCCGATGCCGAGCACCCGCAGCGAGGACTGGCGGTACACCGACATCGGCTCGGTGCTCCGGCTGGAGGACTTCGGGTTCGCCGAGGAGGTCCGCCCGGCCGCGGCGGTGGAGGAGCTTCCGGAGGGGATGCGCGAGGTCGTCGCCCGGGCGGGGTCCGTCTCGGGGCGGCTGGCGCAGACGGACGCTTCCGTGACGCTGCGGGAGCTGCCGGAGGAGCTGCGGGCGCAGGGGGTGGTCTTCACCTCGCTGGAGGCCGCGGTCCGCGAACACCCGGAGTTGGTGAAGAAGTACCTGGGCACGGCGGTCACGCTGGAGGACGGGAAGTTCGCCGCCATGAACGCGGCGTTCTGGACGGGCGGGCTCTTCCTGTACGTCCCGAAGAACGTGCGGGTGGAGGCGCCCTTCCGCTCGTACCGCTGGATCTCGGAGGCGGGCTGCTCCGTGTTCCCGCGCGTGCTGGTGGTGGCGGAGGCGGGGGCCGAGTTCTCGCTCGTGGACGAGGCGGCCTCGCCGGACTTCGACCGGCAGACCCTCGCCCTGGGCACCGTGGAGGTGTTCGCGGACGAGGGCGCCCGCGTCCACTACGTGGCCGTGCAGGACTGGGGCGCGGGGGTGGTGAACCTCTCGACCGACCGCGTGGTCGCCGGCCGCGACGCGCGGGTGACCTCCCTTACGCTGGCGCTGGGCGCGACGCTGTCGCGCAGCGACATCCGCTGCCGCCTGGACCGGCCGGGATCCCACGTGGACCTGCTGGGGCTGTACATCGCCGACGGGGCGCAGCACTTCGACCACGAGACGCTGCAGGACCACGCCTCGCCGCACGCCTCCAGCAACCTGCTGTTCAAGGGCGCGCTGCGCGACCAGGGGCGCTCGGTGTTCCGCGGGCTGATCCGGGTCCACCCCGGGGCGCAGCGCACGGACGCGTACCAGACCAACCGCAACCTGATCCTCAGCAACGAGGCGCGGGCGGACTCGCTCCCCAACCTGGAGATCCAGGCGGACGACGTGCGCTGCTCGCACGCCGCCACGGTGGGGCAGCTGGACGAGGACGAGATCTTCTACCTGCTGAGCCGCGGGATCCCCAAGAAGGAGGCGGTGAGGCTGGTGGTGTTCGGGTTCTTCGGCGAGGTGCTGGACCAGCTCACGCTGGACGAGGTACGCGCGGAGCTGGTGCGCGCGGTGGAGCGCAAGCTGGGCACCCGGGGCCTCTAGCGTGGCCTTCGTCAGGGTCGCCGCCCTCCGTGAGGTCCCGGAGGGCGAGGTGGTGGGGGTGGAGGCGCAGGGGGTCAGGGTCTGCCTGGCCAACGTGGACGGCGAGGTGTACGCCTTCCAGGACCGCTGCTCCCACCGCGACTTCCCGCTCTCCAACGGCGAGCTGGACACGGACGAGTGCTCCGTCTCCTGTGAATGGCACGGGGCCCGGTTCGACATCCGCACCGGCGCCCCGCTCTGTCTCCCCGCGACCCGGCCGATCCCGGTGTATCCGTGCAGGGTCGAGAACGACGAGGTCTACGTGGACGTCGCCGCGTAGTCTCCGGGCCCCGGCCCGCACGAACTTCCGGGCGTGGAGCCGCCGGACCCGTCCTCCCGGACGGGCGGGCTCCGCGCCCTTCGCTTTTCGACCGGACGAATGAACGAATCCACCTCCGCAGCCCCGTCCGCCCGGCCCGCAGCCACGCTCGACGTGGAGCGGGTCCGCGCGGAGTTCCCCATCCTGGACCAGGAGGTGAACGGCCACCCCCTGGTGTACCTGGACAGCGCGGCCTCCACCCAGAAGCCGCGCGCGGTGATCGAGGCCGTCGCCGGCTTCTACCGCCGCGACAACGCCAACGTCCACCGGGGGCTCCACGAACTCTCCAACCGCTCCACCGAGGCGTACGAGGACGCCCGGGTGCGGGTGGCGCGCTTCTTCGGGATCGCGGACCCGGCGGAGCTGGTCTGGACGCGCGGAACCAGCGAGGCGCTGAACCTGGTGGCCTGGGCCTGGGGCACGGCGAACCTGCGCGCGGGCGACGAGGTCCTCCTCACGGTGCTGGAGCACCACTCCAACCTCGTGCCGTGGCAGATGGTGGCGCAGCGCACCGGGGCGCGCCTCCGCTTCCTGGACGTCGACGGGGAAGGGCGGCTCGACCTCTCCGCGCTGGACGACCTGCTGACGGAGCGGACGAAGCTGGTGTCCCTGGGCCACGTCTCCAACGCGCTGGGGACGGTGAACCCGGTGCGGGAGATCGCGGAGCGCGCGCACGCGGTGGGTGCCCGGGTGGTGGTGGACGGCGCCCAGTCCGCCCCCCACCTCCCGTTGGACGTGCCCTCTCTCGGGGCCGATTTCTACGCCTTCTCCGGCCACAAGATGTGCGGGCCCACGGGGATCGGCGGCCTCTGGGGGCGGCGGGAGGTGCTGGAGGCGATGCCTCCCTTCATGGGCGGGGGCGACATGATCGACGTGGTGGAGCTGGAGGGCTCCACCTGGGCGGCGCTCCCCCACAAGTTCGAGGCGGGGACGCCCCACATCTCCGGCGCGGTGGGGATGGGCGCGGCGGTGGACTTCCTGGACGGCGTCGGGCGGGAGGCGATCCTGGCCCACGAGCGCGCGCTGCTGGCGTACGCCCTGCAGCGCATGGTGGAGGTGCCGGACCTCCGCGTCTACGGTCCCCGCGACCCGGCGGAGCGCTCCGGGGTGGTGTCCTTCACCCTGGCGGACATCCACCCGCACGACCTGGCGACCATCCTGGACGCCGGGGGGGTGGCGATCCGCGCCGGACACCACTGCGCGCAACCGCTGATGCGGCGCCTGGGGGTGTCGTCCACGGCGCGTGCCTCGTTCTACCTGTACAACACCCGCGCCGACGTGGACCGCCTGGTGGACGCGCTCCACCACGCGCGGACGCTCTTCGGATATTAGTATGCAGGCAGTCGCGTGCGGGATGCGAGCCCGAAGGGGCGAGACTCCGCGGCGGTTTGCGGAGGCTCGCCGCCGTCGAGCGGCGTCGTGTGCTGCTCTACGGCGCCGCATCCCGACCCCCGCCAGGGGGGCACGCCCGAACCATGAAGCTGTCGATTCGCGACCATGCCTGAAAACACCACCCCCGCCCTGGGCGCGCTGTACCAGGAGCTGATCCTCGACCACTACCGCCGGCCGCGCCACCGCGGGGAAATGGATTCTCCGGACGTGGAGGTCCGGCTGAACAACCCCACCTGCGGGGACGAGATCGTCCTCCAGCTCCGGGTGCGGGACGGCGCCGTGGAGGAGGTCCGCTTCTCCGGGCAGGGGTGCTCCATCTCGCAGGCGTCGGCGTCGATGATGGCGCAGCAGGTGACCGGGAAGCCACTCGCCGAAACGGAGGCCCTCGCCGCGCGTTTCAGGGAGATGCTCCACGGCAGCCCGGAGGCCGCCAAGGACCGGACCCTGGGGGATTTGCGCGCGCTGGCCGGGGTCGCCAAGTTCCCCGTTCGCGTACGTTGTGCAATGCTTGCCTGGAATGCGCTGGAGGAGGCGGAGCGGGGTCTCCCCTCGGCGGTCGGGGCGAACGGCGCGGCAGACCCGGATCCTCCGGGCCGCGCAGGCAGGGACGAACCAGAGCGAGGACGGACAGAGTGATGCAACCCCAGGGCCCCGCAACCGGCGCACCTTACCAGCGGGTCGCCATCTTCATCGATGGCTGGAACTTCCGCTACGCGACGTACGAGTCGTTCGGGCTCCGCGTCGACTACACGAAGCTTCTCCGTTACTTCTCGGAGGGCGCGCTCCTGGTTCGCGCCTATTTCTACACCGGGGAGTGGGAGGACTCGGCGATCTCCCGGTACGTCCGGCTCTCCAACCCCGCCGACCCGCAGACCAAGCAGCGCGAGATGGAGCAGCAGCGCGACGGGGAGCGGGCCTTCTGGCGCTTCCTGAACCGGAACGGCTACCGGGTGGTCCGCAAGCCGGTGCGGGTGATGTCGCCGGACGAGGAGGACCCGGACCGGCCGCCCCGGATGAAGGCCGACCTGGACCTGGAGCTGGCGATCGACATGCTGACGCTGGCGGACCGGGTGGACCGGATCATCCTGGTCTCGGGCGACGGGGACTTCGTCCCCCTGGTGGATGCGGTGGCGAAGCGCGGGGTGCGGGTCGCGGTGGTCTCCACCCAGGCGGAGGAGGCGTTCCGCAACACCCGGTACCGGGCGAGCGACGAGCTGCTGGACGCGGCGGACGAGTTCATCCCCATCGAGTCCATCCGCCGCCACATCGAGCGCGAGGCGCGGCCCTACTCCGGGATCCGGCGCGAGCACCGCGAGGGAGGAGACGACGCACTCCCGGCGTACCGGCGAGAGCCCCGGGAACACGGCTACGACCGGACGCCGCCCATCCGGCGGGAGCCCCGCGACCTCTCCTCGCGTGAGCCCGGCGACGATCCGGAGGACGACTCGTCGGACCGTTTCCCGGAGTGAGGGCGGAAGCCTTGAATTGAGCGGGGCTCAGCGAAACATTGGAGCCCCGCTCTCTTTTTGGCCCGGCACATGCACGGCGGCGGACTTTCAACTCCTTCCAGCGGAGGACACGCCAGATGAACGGAAACGGGCGCAGGGTCGCCATCGTGAATGGGTGCAGGACGCCGTTCGCCAAGTCGGGCTCGGCGTTCAAGGACCTGTCGGCGGTGGAGCTGGGGAAGGCGGCGGTGCGCGAGCTGATCGCCCGGTCGGAGCTGGACGTGACGGAGATCGACCACCTGGTCTACGGAACGGTGGTGCAGTCCGTCCAGGAGCCGAACATCGCCCGGGAGGTGACGCTGGGCTCGGGGATCCCGGCCTCGGTGCCGTCCTTCACCGTGGGCAGGGCTTGCGCCTCGTCCAACCAGGCCATCACCTCCGGGGCGGAGCAGATCCTGGCGGGGCAGGCCGACGTGGTGATCGCCGGCGGCGCGGAGTCGCTCACCGACGTGCCCATCCTCTTCTCCCCGGAGATGAGGAACGCCCTGGTGCGGGCGTCCAAGGCCCGGTCGCTCCCCGAGCGGCTCCAGGCGTTCCGGGCGATCCGCCCCCGGCACCTGGCCCCCGTCACCCCGGCCATCGCGGAGCCCACGACCGGGCTCACCATGGGGGAGTCGGCGGAGAAGATGGCGCAGGAGAACGGGATCACCCGCGAGGCGCAGGACCGCTGGGCGCTCCGCTCGCACCAGCTCGCCGCGGCGGCCACGGCGGACGGGCGCCTCACGGCGGAGATCGCTCCCGTGTACGTCCCCCCGAAGTACGACGAGGTGCTCACCTCGGACAACGGGATCCGGCCGGACACCTCGCTGGAGAGGCTGGCGAACCTGAAGCCGGTGTTCGACCGGAAGTACGGTACGGTGACCGCGGGGAACGCCTCGCCCCTCACGGACGGCGCCTCCGTCGTGCTGCTGATGAGCGAGGAGAGGGCGAAGGCGCTGGGCTACGAGCCGCTGGGCTACATCCGGTCCTACGCCTACGCCTCCCTCGCGCCGGACGACCAGCTCCTGCAGGGCCCGGTGTACGCGGCGCCGGTGGCGCTGGATCGCGCGGGGCTTTCGATGAAGGACATCGACCTGCTGGAGGTCCACGAGGCGTTCGCGGCCCAGGTCCTCAGCAACCTCCAGTGGTGGGACTCGGACGAGATCGCCCGCACGCGCCTGGGCCGCGAACGGGCCATCGGGATCCCCCCGGAGGACCGCATCAACGTCATGGGCGGCTCCATCGCCATCGGGCACCCCTTCGGCGCGACCGGCGGGCGCGTGACGATCACGCTTCTCAACGAGCTGAAGCGCCGCGGCGGCCAGTTCGGGATGATCAGCGTCTGCGCGGCCGGTGCGATGGGGTTCGTGATGATCGTGGAGCGGGAGTAGGGACCGGATCCGGGCGAATGCGCGAGGTCGGCGGGAGGAGCCTCCCCCCGCCGACCTCACGCGATGCTTCCGGATTCGGTAGTCGAACGAGCCCCCGCCGGGCGATCCGGCGGGGGCTCGTTCGTCCCTCCTCTCGCGACCGGCGGGCTACCGCTCCGCCGCGGCCGTCTCCCACCCCGCCCAGCGGACCGCGTCCGCCAGCTCGCGCGGGTCGATCCAGTGGCCGATGGGGTAGTCGCGGGCTTCCAGGTCGGCGCTGGCGGCCCGGAGCGCTTCCCTCCCCCGGCGCGCCAGCGCGAAGGGGATGGCGGGATCCTGGGTCCCGTGCCCCCAGAAGATCCGCGTTCCCTTCACCGTCTCCGGGGTGGCCGCCACGGAGGGGTGCGCCGCCAGGAACCCGCTGAAGTTGAGCACCCCCGGGACGGCGCCGGGGTTCCGGAGGGCGTGCGCCAGGCTCATCGTCCCTCCCTGGGAGAACCCGCCCAGGGTGAGCGGGCCCGGCGCCACGGGGAGGTGGCCCGGCAGCTCCCGGAGAAAGTCGCCCAGTGCGCGCTGGCTCTCTTCGAAGCTCTCCGGCTCCGGCCGGTCCTCCCCCAGGAAGCGGTACCAGGCCCATCCGGACCCGTACCCCCAGGGCGCACCGGCGAAGGGCGCGCGCGGGGAGACCACGATCAGCCCCGGAGGGAGGTGGGGCGCCAGCCCCATCAGGTCCTGCTCGTCGCTCCCGCGGCCGTGCAGCAGCACCAGCAGGGGGGCGCCGTCGCGCGCGTCCACCGGGACGTGCTTCTCGAAGTGCAGCATCGTCTTCTCTCCTCCTCTTCGTCAGCCCAGCGGGGCGAGACCGGCCTCGATCCCCTCGCGCTCCGTCTCCAGCCACGCAGGGAGCCGCAGGTGCGTTCCCAGCTCCCCCGCGTCCTCATCCACCAGGAATCCCGGGCCGTCGGTGGCGATCTCCAGCAGGAGCCCGTCCGGCGCCCGGAAGTAGATGCTCCGGAAGTACGTCCGCTCCATCACCGGCGAGACCTGTACCCCCGTCTCCCGCAGGTGCTCCCGCCAGGCCAGCAGCTCCTCGCCGTCCTTCGCGCGGAAGGCCACGTGGTGCGTCTGCCCCGCTCCGCCGCGCGCGAGCTTGCCGCGGGGGATGCCGAACAGTGTCATGGAGCTGTGGGGCGCGACCGTGGCGCCGTCGTAACGGGCCCAGAACCAGTGGGGCATGGTGGGCGCGTCCTGGTTCACGGTGCGCTTGACGATGCGCAGCCCCAGCGCTCCCTCGTAGAACTCGTGCGCCCGTTCCACGTCGTCGGTGATGCCGCTGACGTGGTGGATCCCCGTGAGCGCCATGTCCGGCGTGATGGCCGGCACCGGCTCCGGCCAGGTGCGGGCGCGGATCGCCTCCTCGTCGCGGTGGCCGGCGAGGCGCTCCACGCTCGGCTGGACGACGCGCGAGCCGAGGGCGTCCGCCGGCTCGTCGAGCGCGTATCCCGGTCCGCGCGTGGCGATCTCCAGGATCTGCCCGTCCGGGTCGGTGAAGTAGAGGCTCGTGAACCACGTCCGGTCGAACGGCCCGTTGACGTGGACCCCGTGGTCGGTCAGGCGGCGCTTCCACTTCAGCAGTGCCTCCTCCGTCTCCACGCCGAGGGCCAGGTGGTGCACCCCTCCCACGCCCGGAGCGCCGCGTGCGGCTCCCTGCCACTCGAAGAAGGTGAGGAGGGTTCCCGGCGAGCCGGCGGCGTCCCCGAAGTACAGGTGGTACGACCCCGGGTCGTCGAAGTTGACGGTCTTCTTCACCAGCCCCAGCCCCAGCGTGTCCCGGTAGAACTCCAGCGTCCGCCGCGCGTCCGCAGACACCAGGGTGACGTGGTGGAATCCCTGCGTCTTCAGCTCGCTCATCGCTCCCCCTCCTCGCCTGTGCTTCCGTGATGATTCGACTGCGGGTCCGGGCCGCGCGCGGCCGGTCGGTGAATCCCTCCGACCGCGGCGCGTCCCGTGTCCGCGGCGGACGTTACGCCCGCACCGCCTGGACCTCGATCTCGATCTTGATCTCGTTCCCCACCAGGATGCCGCCCGCCTCGAGCGCCTGGTTCCAGGTGAGGCCGAAGTCGCGGCGGTCCACCCTGGTGCGGGCGCTGAAGCTCACCCGCTCGCCGCCCCAGGGGTCCCGACCGCGGCCGTCGTAGCTGGCGTCCAGCGTCACCTCGCGGGTGGTGCCCCGGATGGTCAGGTCGCCGACGACGCGGAACTCGTCTCCCGGGCGGCCCGCGGCGCCCTCCACGCGGCGGCTCCGGAAGGTGATGGACGGGTAGGTTTCCACGTCCAGGAAGTCCGCCGAGCGCAGGTGCGCGTCGCGCTGCTCGGTGCGGGTGTCGATGCTCGCCGCCGCGATCTCCACCTCGACGGCCGAGCGGTCGGGGTTCGCCTCGTCGATGGCGAGGGTCCCCTTCACGTCGCCGAACCGCCCCTTGACGGTGGTGATCATCATGTGCTTCGCGGAGAACTCGACCAGCGAGTGCGTCGGGTCGATGTTCCAGGTCGCGGCTCCGGCCGTGTTCGTTCCGCTCTCCGTGGTCGCCATGTCTTCTTCCTCGTGTGTCCGGGCCCCTCTCGTGACACCCGCCGGCCGGGGGCCGTGCTCCGGCGGATGTTTACCCCTTTACATCTCTGAACTGAGATTCATGGGCCGAAGCTCACCCTTCGTCCGGGGTGAAGGGCCGCGTCTCCGCCGCGTGCCTCCCCAGCGTCCGCAGGAGACGGACCGCTTCCCGCTTCTCGCCGGCGTCCAGGCCGGCGAGCGCGTGCTCCAGGTACCTCGCGTGCTCCGGGAAGATCTCCCGGATGAGCGCCTCTCCCTTCGAGGTGAGGGCGGCGTACCGCGCCCGCCGGTCTTCCGGGCACTCCCTGCGCTCCACCAGCCCCTTCCCCACCAGCCGGTCCACCAGGTAGGTGATGCCTCCGCTGGACACCAGGATCCTGCGCTGTACCTCGCCCAGCAGCATGGGCCCCCGGTGGAAGAGGGCCTCCATGATCCCGAACTCCGCGAGCGTCAGCCCGCGCCGCGTCACCTGCTCCGCCGCGTGCGCCTCGATGGCGGCGTGGGCTCTCGAAAGCACCACCCAGAGCTTGAGCGCGATCCCCTGTTCTTCGTTTCCGTCCCGGGGGTCCATGCTTCCTCCTTCACATAAATCTCAGAACTAAGATATATCGCCAGGGAAGGATGTCAAGGGGAAGCTGCGGCGCGGCCGTGGGGGTCTCCCGCGACCGCGCCGCCGACCCGTGTCAGGCGGCGCCGGACACCGCCGCCGGGGCGATCCCGGTGAGCAGGCGCGGCCCTGCCTCGGTGATGGCGATGGTGTTCTCGTACTGCGCCGCCAGGTTCCCCCGCCCCATCGTCGCCGTCCAGCCGTCCTTGAGGAAGGAAGCGTTCCCCGCCCGGAGCGACGCCATGGGCTCCAGCGCGAAGGTCATCCCGGGACGGAGCTGGGGCCCGCGCCCGGCCTTCCCGTAGTTGGGAACCTGCGGGTCCTCGTGGAACGAGGTCCCGATGCCGTGCCCCACGAACTCCCTCACCACCCAGAGGCCCTGGCCCTCGATGTGGTGCTGCACGGCCGCGGATACGTCGCCGAGGCGCTTCCCCGGCTGGGCCTCCGCGAACCCCTTCCAGAACGCCTCCTCCGTGGTGCGGACCAGGTGCTCCGCCTCGTCGCTGATCCGCCCCACCGCGAAGGTGCGGGCCATGTCGGCGTAGAAGCCGCGGTGGATCAGGGCGAAGTCCACGGTGATCACGTCGCCCTCCTGGAAGGGGACGTCGTCCGGGATGCCGTGCACCACCACCTCGTTCCTGGAAAGGCAGATGGTGGCGGGGTACCCCTGGTAGCCGAGCTGCGCCGGCTTGGCGCCGCGGGCCACGATCCCGTCGTGGCCGATCCGGTCCAGCTCACGAGGGGTGGCGCCGACGCGGACCGCGCGCTCCATCTCGCCCATGACCTCGGTCAGGAGGCGGCCCGCCTCGGCCATGATCTCGATCTCGGCCGGAGTTCGTAAGCAGATCAACGTTCAGCCCTGGGTGAGGATCCGGCGGCCGGGGGCCGCAACCGCCCGGCGGGAGAGACCTGGATGAATAACGGGACCCGAGCACACCGCGCAAGTCGGGGCCGCGTGGTGCGGGAGCCGTGAGAGGGCACCGAAACGACGGGGCCCGCCCCGTGGGACGGGCCCCGTCGGGCGCGCGGAGCGTTCGAGGCGGCTCAGGACTGCGGCGCGGCCTCGGCGGGCGCCGGGTCGTCGTCGCGGGCGTAGTCCGGGATCTCGAAGGCGAGGTCGTTCTTGCAGAACGCCTCCCACTCCGGGGAAGCCTCGGCGAACACCACGTTCTCGTCCTTGAAGATGCCGTCGGTGACGACGAGGTTCTCCTGCAGGTAGAGGATGTCGTCGTCCTTGATCTCGGTGCGCTCGACCTCGATCTCCTTGCCGTTCACCTCCTGCTTGTCCTTCCGCAGGCTCGCCACGTTCTCCTTCCACCCCGGAAACTTGCGGAAGTCCGCAGCGTAGTATGCCTTGCAGTACCTTCCCATCTCAGCCATCCGAACGTCTCCTTTCCAGCGGTGGGGGATCGCGCCCACCGGCCCGCGCCTGCTCGGCCGCGCTCGGAGGCCGGGCGGAGGGACGGGACGGGGGGCGGAGTGGCGGGCGATGACGCAGTTCGCATCGTACACGACAGCTTAAATAGAATCCTCCGCTTCTGCAAGGACTCCCGACGCGCCCGGGCCACGAAGCGGCCCCCGGAGCAGGGCCCTTCCGCGGGGCGTCGGCGACCCCTATCGTGTCGCTCCCGCCGGGGCGGCGAGGAGTTTGCGAGGTCCGTCCGCGGGCGCCGCTCGCATCGTGAAACGTCGAGAGTCATGGAGAACTACGAACCCGTGCTGCCGCAGCTCCAGGACGAAGAGGTCAAACGGGCCCAGCTCGACCGCATGAAGCGTCGGGCCACGGGGCTGCTGGTGGTCGCCGCGTTCATCTACGTGGTGGCCCGGGCCCTGGAGTCGCAGCATCCGTGGCTGGGATACGTGCGCGCCACCGCCGAGGCGGGGATGGTGGGCGGGATCGCGGACTGGTTCGCGGTGACCGCCCTCTTCCGGCACCCGCTGGGAATCCCCATCCCGCACACCGCGATCGTACCCGCCCGCAAGGACAAGATCGGGGCGAGCCTGGGCCGCTTCGTGGAGCACAACTTCCTCTCCCGGGACGTCCTGGTCCACAAGCTCCGCTCGGCGGGGGCGGCCCGCAAGATAGCGGAGTGGCTGGGGCGGCCGGAGAACGCCCGGACCCTCTCCCAGCACGTCTCCGCGGCCCTCGGGGGGCTGGTCCAGGTGCTCCGCGACGAGGACGTGCAGGAGGTGATCGACCACAGCATCACCTCGCGCGTGCGCAAGACGCAGGTGGCGCCGCTGATGGGGAAGGTGCTGGGCGTGGTGACGGCGGAGAACCGGCACCAGGAGCTGCTGAACGCGGCGCTCCGACTGGTCGGGCGGCTGGTGGACGAGAACCGGGGCGTGCTCCGCGACCGCATCGGCGAGGAGACGCCGTGGTGGTTCCCCAACGCGGTGGACGACAAGATCTACAACAAGGTGGTCACGGGGATCGAGCACACCATCCAGGAAGTCGGCGCCGACCCGGACCACCCCCTCCGCGCCCGCTTCAACGTGGCGATGGACGAGTTCGTGGAGAAGCTCAAGAACTCCCCGGAGATGATCGCGCGCGGGGAGGCGCTCAAGGAGGAGATCCTCCTCCACCCCACGGTGCGGAGCTACTCGGCGTCCCTGTGGGGGGAGATGAAGGAGTCGCTGCTGCGCCACAACGCGGACCCGGAGTCGCCGTTCCGGCAGCGGCTGGAGCGTGCCGTCGTCTCCTTCGGCGAGTCGCTGCAGAGCGACCCGGAGCTGCTGAACAAGGTGGAGGGCTGGATCGAGGGCGCGGTTCTCTACGTGGTGGAGCAGTACCGCCACGAGGTCGCGGACCTGATCTCCACCACCGTGGCGGCCTGGCCCGCGGAGGACACCTCCCGCAAGATCGAGCTGCAGATCGGCAAGGACCTGCAGTTCATCCGCATCAACGGCACGCTGGTGGGCGGCCTGGCGGGGCTGCTGATCTACACCCTGTCCAGGCTCCTCGGGGCGGGATGATCTCGGGCGGGTCCGCCTGCGGGCGGACCCACCCGCGAAACCCTTGATCCCGGGTGGCCCGGCGATCATCTTCCTCCCTCTTCTCGTCGTGTCCATCCCGGGGCCCTCTCCCCGCAGATCGTCTCACTACGGACCGGGCGGTACTCCCTTGAACCCATCGAAGAAGTGGGCCGTTCGCGGCCTCGGCGGCGTGGTCGTGCTGGTCGCGCTCGCCCTCGCGGTCGTGTACGGCGCCAGCGAGGTACGCATACGCCGGACGTACGAGGTCGACCCCGGATCGGTGGCGATCCCCGCGGGCGCCGCGGCGCTCCAGGCGGGGGAGCACCTCTCGGTGGTGCGCGGCTGCGTGGACTGCCACGGTGCCGACCTCGGGGGGACGGTGTTCATCGACGAGCAGCCCATGGCGCGCCTGACCGCCACCAACCTCACCCGCGGCCGGGGAGGCGTCGGGGAGCGGTACTCGGACACGGACTGGGTGCGCGCCATCCGCCACGGCGTCGCGCCGGACGGGCGCCCGCTGCTGTTCATGCCCTCGCACGAGTTCCACCCGCTGGGCGACGAGGACGTCGGCGCGCTGGTGGCGTACCTCAAGAGCCTCCCGGCGGTGGACCGGGACCTCCCCACTTCGTCCGTGGGCCCGCTGGGGAGGGCCCTCTTCCTGGCCGGCGAGCTGCCGCTCCTCCCGGCCGAGATGATCGACCACGGGGCGCCGCGGAGCCTGCCTCCCGCGAAGGGCCCGACCGCGGAGTACGGCGGCTACCTCGCGACCGGCTGCACCGGGTGCCACGGCCCCGGCTTCTCGGGCGGCAAGATCCCGGGAACGCCGCCGGACTGGGTCCCGGCCGCGAACATCACGCCGGACCCGGCCACGGGGATCGGAGGCTGGACGGAGCGGGACTTCTTCCGCGCCATGCGGGAGGGGAAGCGGCCGGACGGGAGCGACCTCGACCCCATCATGCCCTGGAAGGGGCTCGGCCGGATGACGGACATGGAGCTGCAGGCACTCTGGGCCTACCTCCGCACCGTTCCCGCGAAGCCGCTCGGCGGACGCTGAGCGGCGCCCGGCTCCGCTCGCGAAACGCGCAGGAAAACGCCCCCGGCCTCCCGGCCCGGGGGCGTTTCTTTGCCCTCGCGGCCCCGCGGGCGAGGATTTTCACCGCGCTGGCAAGTGGTTTGCTTCCATGACGATGTACTGGACAGGCAAACTACTCGGAGCGAGCGGAGGACGATGAGCCAGGCAGAAAGGATGTTCCGGTCGGAGGACGGGAGGACGTGGGTGGTGACGCTGGAGGGATCCCGCATCGGCGTCAGCGGCCCTCCCGAGGTGGAGAACGCCGGGGGGATGCTCCCGGAAGAGGCAGTGCGGATCGTCTTCCGCTCCGAGGACGTGACGATCAGCGAGGAGTACACCGGGCTCGCGGCTGCGGAAGACCTCTCCGAGGACGACCTCCGGAGGTGGTACGAAGCGGCCCGTCGGGGCGAGGGGCTCTGAGCCCCGCCCTGCCCGGAGTGCTCTCCTTCAGGAGGCGATCATGGCGAGATACAGGTGCCCTGCATGCGGGCGGCGGATCGAGGGAGACCGGCGCTGCCACCGCTGCGGCTGGCTCGGGACGGAGGGATCGGCGGCGCGGGTGGCGCCGCACCCCTGGCGGCGCTGGCTGGTGGCGGCGACGCTCGCGCTGATGGTCGGCGCGGTAGGGGCGTACAGCCTGGGTGGGGCGGCCATCGCGAACTGGTACGCGGCGTTCGCGATGCGGCACCTCCCCGCGGGGTTCTCCTCGATCGCCCCGGCGGACACCCCGTCCGGGGCGTTCAACCACTGCGTGAGCCGGGTGGTGAAGAAGGTGAGCGACGACTCCAGCGTGGAGACGTTCCCCGCCTACTCACCGGACAACACGGTGGCGCTGGGGCCGGGAAGGTACAGCGTGCACGCGGTGGTGGAGGGGACGACGCTGGAGGGGGAGACGGTGCTGAGGGCCTTCGCCTGCGTGGTCCGGTTCGACCGGGGCCGGTGGGTGACGGAGCGGCTGGCCGTCGGCGACGGCCCCGAGACGTCGCTGGCCGCGCTGGTGCTCTGAAGCGAAGACGGGACGAGACGGGAAAGCCGCCCGCGCCGCGACGTCGGCGCGGGCGGCTTTCGTCTACGGAGCGGCCCTACTCCACGTACGTCTCGAAGAACCCCGGGAGGCTCCCGATCACCCGCCCCCGCTCCTCCACGACCGCGACGCCGCGCATCTGCACGAACCAGGGCTTCCCCGTCCGCGCGTCGGTCCGGGTGACGTGCGCAGCCCGCACGTCGATCCGTACCCGCAGCCCGCGGCGCGCGTCCTCGAACTCCATGCGCTTCGGCACGCTCACCCTTCGGCCGTCCACCGTCGCCGGCTGCATCTCCGTGTAGCGAAGCGGCCCCGGCCGGTACACGCCCCGCGCCCCGCGCCCGTCCACCAGGTACGCGAACAGCCCCTCCGTGGGCGTGGAGTCGCCGCGCACCACGCCGTACAGGAGCGAGAGCGCGCTGTCCGACGCCGAGCCCCACTCCCAGGTCACGTTCCGCCAGACGCCCCAGTTGTGGTCGTGGTACGCCTGCGCCCCGCTCACCTCCTCGCAGCGCGGCGCGCAGACCGTCCCCTCGGCGAGGGCGTACAGCGCCGGGACGGTGTAGCCGGACACCAGTCCTTCCCCGCCCAGGTCCGTGGGCGGGAAGTAGCGGTGGGGGGCCGGGCGCACGCGAAGGTCCACCCGGGCGTCCCCGGCCGCGGCGGATACGCGGTAGGCGCCGTCTTCCAGCCGGACGAACGCCTCGTCGCCGAACCGCAGGTCCGGCGAGGCGGTGTCGAAGCGCACCCGCTCCCCCGCGAAGTCGCGCGTGAGGGAGCGGTGTCGCCCGTCCGGCTCGCGCACCGTCAGGAGCACCCGCCCGCCCCACTTCCCCGGCGTGTCCATCCGCCCCCCGACCATCAGCGTGACGTAGACCCAGCGGTCGCGGTCCAGGACCACGTTGAAGTAGTGCCACTCCGCCCAGGTGGAGTCCCGCGCCGCGGCGCCCGACGGACGGTGGAAGCGGTCGATCTCGCGGAACAGCTCCGGCTGCGTGGGGCGGACCCAGCGTCGGTCCGCCTCGCTGTCCTCCCACCGCCCCGCGATCAGCTCCGGCGCCGCGCCGGCGAGACGCGCGCGGCCGGGGATCTCCCCCGTGGCGACGGCCTTCCAGGTGCGCCCGCCCGCCACCAGCTCCACCTGCTTGCCGTCCAGCACCGGGCTCCCGGCGAGGATCCCGTAGTCCTCCCGCCCGCGCGGGGACTCCAGGATCTCCCGCTGGACGAAGCGCGCGTGGTCCACTCCCAGGAAGAGTGAGGAGACGCCTCCCGCCTTCAGCATCTCCGCGCTCACCCCGGCCGGGACCAGCACCACGTCGCCGCCGCCGACGAGCGCCCGGTCGCGCGCCTGCTCCAGCATGGCCTCACCCACCGCGAGCAGAACGACCATCACCGCCACGCCGAGCGCGTATCCGCCCAGGAGGAAGAGCGCCCGTCCGGGACGGTGGCGCAGCTCCGCGAGCGCGAGGCGGAGGATCATGCGGCCGGCCGCCCGTCGCGCACCACCCGCCCGTCCGCCATCTCCACCACGCGCCGGGCGCGCCCGGCGACGGAGGCGTCGTGCGTCACCACCACCAGGGTCGTCCCGTCGGCGTTCAGGCGCTCGAAGAGGGCGACGACCTCCTCCCCGGTGCGGCGGTCCAGCTCTCCCGTGGGCTCGTCCGCCAGGAGCACCCGGGGGCGGTTCGCGAGGGCGCGGGCGATGGCGACGCGCTGCTGCTCCCCCCCGGAGAGGTGGGGCGGCCGGTGGCCCGCGCGGTGCCCCAGCCCCACGTACTCCAGCAGCTCGCGGGCGCGGGCGCGGCGCTCGGCCTTCCGGACGCCCGCCTCGGCCATGGGGAGTTCCACGTTCTCCGCGGCGGTGAGCACGGCGAGCAGGTGGAAGCGCTGGAAGACGAAGCCCACCTCGTGGAGCCGCAGGCGGGACCGCTCCCCTTCCCCGAGCGCCCCCAGCTCCCGTCCCATGAGGCGGACCGTGCCCGCGGTGGGCGGGTCGATGCCGGCCAGGACGTTCAGGAGCGAACTCTTGCCGCACCCCGACGGGCCGACGATGGAGACCCACTCGCCCGCGTCCACGGCCAGGTCCACGCCGCGGAGCGCATGGACGGCGTCGCCGTCGTAGGGGTACTCCTTGACGATCCCCCGCGCCTCGATCACCGGGTTCATTTATTGATGCTTTCCAAAGCGTATCCGGAGGTTCTGGGTTCGGGGCCGCTCCGGAGCCCGGCAAACAGCGCCGGTCTCCTGCTCGGGTCGCGGAGCCAGCCGAAACTGCCCGGCTGTCTCCGCTCCGGCTACGGGAGCCTCCTCGGTCGGCACGATACGGCCGTGCCGCCCTGCGGGGTCTCCCTTCGCAGAAGCATATGGGAACTGCAGGAAAGCGCGAACGGCTTCACTCCGCTTCCTCCCTCAGCGCCTGTCCGAGCGGGGCCCGCACGGCGCTCCAGCCCGGGAGGCAGCCGGCGAGCGCGCCGACCGCGACCACCGTCGCCAGGGCCAGGGCGACGCGCTCCGGGCGGAAGACGAAGAAGGTCACGTCGGCGGGGAGGCCGGGGAAGGCGAGGAGGATGCGGTCCAGCCGTCCGGCCATCCACAGGCCGAGCGGAAGCCCCAGCGCGCAGCCGATCCCCGCCAGCGCCAGCCCCTCCGCCACCACCCCCAGGAGGATTCTCCCGCGGGCCACGCCCATCGCCCGCAGCGTCGAGATCTCCCCGAAGCGCTCCCGCACCCCGATGGTGACGATGGTCGCCACCAGGAGGGCGGTGACCACCAGGGCCACGCTCCCCAGGATGGTGGCGAGCTGGCGGAAGTAGGTGAGGCGACGGCTCGTCTCCGCGATCAGCTCGGCGGTGGAGTACACGGACACCTGCGGCACCTCGCGCGCGATTCGCAGGGCCAGCGAGTCGGCGTCCGTCCCCTCCGCCGCGGCCACGCCGAAGAGCGAGACCTGGTCCGGACGGCCCGTCGCCTCCTGCACCTCCGCGAGCGGGAGCGCCGCGGAGCGCTGGCCGGAGTAGTCGTAGACGAAGTCGGCCACCCCGCTCACGCGGTACTCGCGCGTCCCCCGCGGGCGCCCCAGCGAGACGTCGAGCCCCGGCGCCAGCCGCACGACGCTCCCGGGCCGCAGCCCCTCCGCGCGCGCCAGCGGCGCGCTCACCACCGCCTCCCCAGCCCCGGGCTCCCGCCCCTCGGTCAGGCGAAAGAGCATCTCGGCGCGCGGGTCCACCCCCGTCACGAACACCGGATCGCCCGCGCTGTCGCCGCGCACCGGGTAGTACTGGGCTCCCAGGACGGGGGCCACCGAGGCGACGCCCGGCACCTCCGCGACGCGGCGCGCGACCTCGCCCGCGTCGCGGATGGTGGCCTCGCTGTCGAAGGGGAGGATCCCGCGCGGCGTGACGCGGAGCGCGTACCCCTTCGCCCCCAGCAGCCCGCCGAACGAATCGGTGAGCCCCGTGGCGAGCATGGTCATGTCCAGCAGCAGCGCCGCCGAGATCCCGATTCCCGCCAGCGCCAGCGCCGTCCGGCTCCTGCGCCGGACGAGCGCGCGGAGGGAGACGGAGACGATCACCCCCGCTCCCCCAGCCGCTGCGGCGGCACGTTCACCACCCGCCACGCCGCCAGGCCCCCGGCGGCGGCGCCCAGCGCGAGGCCGAGCACCGCCGCCAGCAGGACGATGCGCGGCGTCACCAGCGCGAAGCGGAGGGTGGTCTGGTAGTAGGCCGCGTAGTAGGCGTTCACCGCCCCCGAGATCAGCACGCCCAGCCCCGCCCCCGCCGCGCTTCCCGCCAGCGCGATCCCCACGGCCTCCAGCACGATGGAGCGGAACACCGTGCCCCGGGAGACGCCGATCAGGCGCAGCATCCCCATGTCGCGCTTCCGCTCGTCCACGCGGATCACCATCACGCACAGCAGGAAGATCGCGCTCGCCAGGATGGTCACGATCCCGATGGCCCGGTGGAAGCGAGACACCACCCGGAAGGTGGCGCTGGTCTCCTCCGCCAGGGCGCGGCTCCCGTACGCCCGCGTTCCGAACGCCAGCCCCTCGATCCAGCGCGCGGCCGAGTCCGGCGAGGCGCCCGGGGCGAGCACGACGGCGAAGCGGTCCACGCGGTCCCGCTCACCCAGCAGCGCCTCCAGGTCCGGGAGGTGGAAGCGCACCTCCATCTCGTTCCGGGCGATGCGGCTGGGATCCGCGGCGCGCTCGAAGACCCCCGTCACCACGAACGGGCGCGGCGGGGCGTCCCCCGAAAGGGAGCGCACGGCCACGGTGTCGCCCACCGCGAGGGGGACGCTCTCCGCGAGGCGGCGCTCCACCAGGATCTCCGGCGGGCCCTGCAGCGCGGCTGCGACAGCGAGGAGGGGAAGCAGGCTCATGTCGAGCAAGGTACCAGGCGCTCCAGGGGGCCGTCCAGCACGCCGGACGGGAACCTCCGGGCAACCCGCAGAACACGGTCCGGGCCTTGCGTTTATTCAGTATGGTCGGACATCGTTTTCAACGTTTAGTATTGACTAAACAATTTGAACGGCGTATCTTATCCACTTCACCCGACCGTCCCCCGAACCGGAGCGATGATGCACCCAGCCGTCCAGCAGTTCGTCGAGCGAATGGGCCTGATGATGGAGGCCGACGGACTCCCCCGGAGCGCCGGGCGGATCTTCGGGTTCCTCCTGCTCGCGGAGAACCCCTTCTCCCTCGACGAGATGGCCGAGAAGCTCCAGGTCAGCAAGGCGTCGGTGAGCACCAACGCGCGCCTCCTGGAGCAGGCCGGCCTGCTGGAACGCATCAGCGCCCCCGGCGACCGCCGCGACTTCTACCAGATGCGTCCGGACGCCTGGGAGCGGATGCTGGAGGTCGCCCACAAGCGGTGGGAGGCCATCCGCACCGCCCTCGTGGAGGGCGAGGCCGCGCTCCCGGAGGAGATGGCGACCGCCCGCGCCCGCCTGACGGAAGCCGCGCGGTTCCACGCCTTCCTCCTCGGCGAGGGTGACGCGCTGCTCGCCCGCTGGCGCGAAGGCGCGGGCACGGAATCCTCCCGGCTGGAGCGCAGGGTGTCCTGAGCCGGCGGGAGGGAGCGCTGCGGGGAGGTTCCTACCTGGACCCTTGCACCACCGGGTTCCATGATCCGTACCGCGGGGAAGTGGAGGTGGACTCGGCGAGCGGTCGTTCCGGGGATCGCCCTCGCGCTCTGCGCCTCCGACGCGGCCGCGCAGACCCCCCGGCCCCGCCCGCTCTCGATCGCCGAAGCCCTCCGGCTCGGCGCCGCCGCCAGCGAGGAGGTGGTGATCGCCCGCGCCGGGATCACCCGCTCGCGCGGATCCTTCCTCCGCGCCCGGTCGGGGGGACGCCCGCAGGTCGGCGGCTTCGCGACGTACGTCCGGACGCTCGAGGACCCGTTCGCGGTGTCGGGCGTCGAGACGGACAGCGCCGCCGTGCCTCCGCCCTACTGCCGGGGCGTGTTCGCTCCGGCACCGGAGGCTCCCGTGGAGGAGAGGCTGCTGCGGATGGAGCGGCGGCTCGCCTGCCCCACGACGGTCGTCCCGTTCGACGCCTTCACGTTCGATCTCGTGAACACCTACTCCGTCGGCCTGAGCCTCGACTGGGCGGTGTTCACCGGCGGGCGCGTCCGGGCGCAGACCCGGAGCGCCCGGGCCGAGCGGGAGATCGCGGTGATCGCCCTCTCCTCCGCCGAGGCCCAGAACCAGCTCGACGTGACGCAGGCGTACTTCGACGCCCTGCTCTCCGACCAGCTGCTGCGGATCGCGGAGGCAACGCTGGAGCAGGCGGAGCAGACGCTCCGGTTCACGGAGCTGGGGGCTCGGGTCGGCCAGCAGGCGGAGTTCGAGGTGCTCCGGGCGCGGGTCGACCGCGACAACCTGAGGCCGCCGGTGATCCAGCGGCGCGCGGCGCGCGACGTTGCGTACGACCGGCTCCTCATCCTGCTCGACCTCCCGCGGGACCTGGCGCTGGAGCTGACCACCCCGCTGGACGGAGAAAGGCCGCCGGTGACGACGCCGGACTCGGCCGCGGGGCGCGCCCCGGTCCGTCAGGCGGTGCAGCAGGTGGCGGCGCAACGGGCGCAGCTCGCCGCCGCGCGGGCGCAGCGCCTCCCCACCGTCAGCCTCAGCTCGCAGTACGGGCGGGTGGCCTTCCCCGGGGAGGTGTTCCCGGGATTGGACGAGTTCCGGCAGGACTGGACGGTGGGCGCCTCGCTGCAGGTGCCGATCTTCACCGGCGGACGGATTCGCGGAGAGGTGCTGACCGCGGAGGCCGGCGTGCTGGAAGCCCGCGCGCGGCTGGAGCAGGTCCGGGAGCTGGCCGAGCTGGACACCCGCAGCGCCTACGCGGAGCTGGAGGCCGCGCGGGCCACGTGGGAGGCGGGCGCGGGGACGGTGGAGCTGGCCGAGCGGGCCTACCGGATCGCGGAGCTGCGCTACCGCGAGGGGATCTCGACGCAGCTCGAACTCACGGACGTTCGCGTCCTGCTGGAGCAGGCGCGCACCCGTAACGCTTCTGCGGCCCGCGACCTCCAGGTGGCGCTGGCTCGGGTGGACCTCCTCCCCGCCCTCCCGCTTCCCGCCGGGGGCATCGGGGCGCAGACCCGGTCCGCGGCCCCCTCCGACGCGGGCGCGGCGCCCCCGGTCCAGTCCGGCCGACAGGGGACCACGGGCCGTCCGGGAGCGGGTGCCCCCCGGGGCGGTACCGGCGCACCCCTGCAGGACTCTCCGTGACCGGGCAGTCCCTGCGCGGCACGGGGCTGGCGACGGTGGAGCGGAGCCTGGGCCCCGCGCGGATCGACCGGCTGGACCGCGAGCGCATCATCCGGGTGGAGGCCAACACGCAGGGCCGTCCCCTCTCGGAAGTGGTCGCGGGGATCGGCGGGGTGGTGACCTCCACGCTGCTGACGCTGCTGGTGATCCCCACCGTGTACGAGATCCTGTGCGAGGGGCGCGGCGGGGCGGATTCCCGTCCTCGCGACGGGCTGCGGGACCCGGCCCGGCCCGGGCGGGAGCCGGGCGGATGACGGCCGATCGCGCGCCGGCCGGTGGCGCCGGCTCCCGGGGAGCCTCGCGGCGGATGTGGTGTACTGAGGGCGGTTTCGCGCCGGGTGATCCACGGCGCGGGCCGGCCGGGAGGGCCGACGACCGCACCGTCGCCTCCGTCGATTTGAGACGTTCATGCGGCCGGGCCCGGGGCTCCGGGTCCGGCGGTTTTCTTGGATAGGGTGGATGCAGACGCAATCGAGAATCACGGAGGCGCAGGAGGACGGGTCCGGCTCCGGACGGGGACGGTCCCCGCTCCGGCCCGCGGGACGGTTCCTCGGCCGGCTGGGGCGGAGCGGCGAGGGCGTGGCGCAGCACACCGGGCAGCTCGCCCTGCTGGCGTGGCGCATCATCGTCCTCACCGTCACGGGCAAGGTGTCGCTGAAGGAGATCCTGCGGCACATGTACTGGATGGGGATCCAGAGCCTCCCCATCGTCCTGGTCACCTCCACGCTGGCGGGGGTCGTCACCTCGCAGCAGGGCGGCTACCAGTTCACCGGCTCCGTCCCGCTCTACATCCTGGGGAGCGTGGTGACCTCCAGCGTGGTGCTGGAGCTGGGTCCGGTCCTCACCGCCGTGGTGCTCATCGGCCGGGTGGGGGCGCGGATCACCGCGGAGCTGGGGACCATGCAGGTCTCCGAGCAGATCGACGCGCTCCACTCCCTGGGGCGCGACCCGGTGCGGGTGCTGGCGGCTCCGCGCGTCATCGCCGGGGCCGTGTCGTTCCCGGTGCTGGTGGCCATCGCCAACACCATGGGGATCCTCTCCGGGATGGTCGCGGCGCGCGCCACCCTGGGGCTCAGCCCGCAGAGCTTCCTGTACGGAGCCCAGCTCTTCTGGCACAACTGGGACATGTTCTACTCGCTGGCGAAGGGAACCACCTTCGGGCTGGTGATCCCGCTCATCGCCACGCACATGGGGCTGGTCACGCGGGGAGGCGCCGAGGGCGTCGGCCGCGCCACCACCTCGGCGGTGGTGTTCATGCTGCTGGCGGTGCTGTTCCTCGACGCGCTCTTCCCGCCCCTCCTCCTTCAGTAAGGGAGCCGGGGCGATACCGGAGAATGACCGATGGTTGAATACGAGGGAGTCTACAAGACCTTCGACGCGCCCGTCCTCGCCGGGGTGGACCTGGCGATCCCCCAGGGGGAGACGATCGCCGTCGTCGGCCACTCGGGGACCGGAAAGAGCGTGCTTCTCAAGTCCACGATCGGGCTCATCACGCCGGACCGGGGCGACGTGAAGATCGACGGCGAGTCGGTGTTCCGCTCGGGTCCCAAGGCGCTGGAGCAGATCCGCCGCAAGGTGGGGTACGTCTTCCAGAACGCGGCGCTCTTCGACTCCATGAACGTGCTGGAAAACGTCTCCCAGGGAATCTCGGAGGCGGAGCTGAAGACGATGAAGCACGCGGAGCTGCTGCGCCGCGTGGGCGAGGCGCTGGAGCACGTGAACCTGGATCCGCGGGCCGTGCTCTCCAAGCTCCCTTCGGAGCTTTCCGGCGGGATGCGCAAGCGCGTGGGGCTGGCCCGCGCCATCATCGGCCGGCCGGAAATCCTGCTGTACGACGAGCCGGTGACGGGGCTGGACCCGGTGAACGGGACGGTGGTGCACCGCCTGATCGCACAGCTCGCGGAGGAGATGGGAGTCACCTCCATCATCGTGACGCACGACATCGACGGGGTGCTCCCCATCGCCGACCGTGTCGCGATGCTCGACAAGGGGAGGATCCGCTTCGTCGGTACCCCGGACGACTTCCGCAAAAGCGACGACATCCTGGTCCGCGCCTTCCTCCACAGGGAGGTGCCGACCGACGAGCTTCTGGAGGTGGTATGATTCAAAAGGCCCGCACCGCCGGGTCCCCGCCCTCTCCCCCCAGGAAGGGTGGTGGGGATGACCTTTCTTCGACCGTGCCCATGCGCTCTTCGCGAAGTGAAATCCAGATCGGCTTCTTCGTGCTCCTCGGGATCGTGGCGGTCATCGCCGCGCTCCTGATGCTCACCGACCCGGGCACGTTCCGCGGACGCTACGACGTCGTCACCAGCGTCCGCGACGCGGGCGGCCTCCGCAAGGGGGACCCGGTGCAGATGCGGGGCGTGAACGTGGGCCGCGTCCGCGGCTTCACCATCACCGGCCAGGGGGTGGTGATCAACATGGAGCTGGAGAAGGAGTACCCGATCCCCGCGGACTCCCGCATCGCCCTGAAGTCGGGCGGCCTGCTGGGCGGGATGATCGTGGAGGTCGTCCCCGGGAGCGCGACGGAGACGGCGAGGGACGGAGCCGTCCTCCCGGGCTCCACCGCCGCGGGGATGTTCGACGTCGCCACCAGCGTGGGCACACGCGCGGACACCGTGCTGGGCCGCGCCCAGGAGCTGCTGGCCCCCGCGACCATCCAGGCGGTGGGGAGCAGCGCCCAGGAACTCCAGACCATGCTCACTTCGCTGGCCGGGCTGGCGACGGAGCAGCGGCGGGAGATCGCCCTGCTCTCCGCGAGCCTCCGGCGCTCGGCGGAGGGGGTGGAGGCGGCGACCACGCGGCCGGAGCTGACGCGGGCGGTGGCCCGGATGGACTCCATCACGCTGCAGCTGGACCGCAGCACTGCGTCGCTGAACCGCTCCACCGCGGCGCTGGAGGTGGTGCTCGGGCGGATGGAGCGCGGGGAGGGGACGCTGGGCAAGCTCTCCGCCGACGAGACGCTCTACAACAACCTGAACCGGGCGGCGGTGAGCGCAGGCTCGGCGGCGCAGAACGCCGACTCGCTCATCGCGGACATGAAGCAGAACCCCCGCAAGTACATCAACCTCCAGCTGTTCTGAGCGGGCGGAGGACAGGCGAAGAGGGGGGTGGAGCCCGCGGGCTCCACCCCCCTCTTCCATTTCTCACCTCCGGGCGGCTCAGAACGCGAAGCCGACGTTCACCAGCCGCAGGGTGGGGAGGACCACCGGCACGTCGGAATCGACGTCCCCGCCGAAGAGGCGCTTGGCGCCGATGCCGGTGCCGATGAAGAAGCGCCGGCTGGGGCCCACGAGCCAGTTGTAGTCGGCCTCCACGCCCACGGTGAAGGCGCTCGCCTTGTCGCCGTCCCCGTCATTGGCGCTGACCTGCGCGTACCCCAGCGACCCGCCGAGGGCGAAGCCGGCGAGCCCGCTTGCCTGCGGGTAGTAGCGATACTTTCCCTCCAGGGAGAAGTAGTCGGCCTCGTCGAAGGCACCGAAGTACGAGGCGGACACCCCCAGGGAGGTGGTGGGAGTCATGGCGCGCTCGTACTCCGCGTTGACGTACTCGGCGAGCAGGCCGAAGGGGTTGACGGAGAGCACCTGCGGGTACGGAGGCGCGGTCTCCTGGGCATGTACGGTGGAAGCGGTGCCGAAGGTGGCGAGGGCCGCGCAGGCGGCCACGGCCAGCCACTTGGAGGTGGGCTGCATGTACGATCTCCGGTGTGGACGAGAGTCGCCGCGCGGAGACGTCGCGCGGCGGGTCGGTGTGTCGGCGACGGGTGTGGGCAGGAGCGGTGCCGTCCGCCCCGCCGAACGGAAGCGGTTTCTTCGCAGGCACTTATCCGCATTCATGTCCCGCCCGCGCCGGATCGACCGCACTCCCGAGAGGACAAAGGATGTTCACGGAGCAGGACGGGGAAGCGGCCCGCGGGCTACTCCACCCAGCGGATCTCCGGCGCCTCCGGCAGCTCTCCGACCTCCGCCGCCAGCCGGTAGTACGTCCGCAGCCCCTCGACCATGGCGGGGTCCAGCTCGAAGGAGAGGCCGCGCCAGTAGTCGTCCAGCATGGCCGCGTCGAAGCCGAAGTGGGAGGCGTAGCGCCGCGCCAGCTCGGCACGGTGCTCGTAGCCGTAGGCACGCGACTCCAGCAGGGCCGCGTGCAGGCGCCGCAGGTCCTCGTCGGCGCCGCTCCCCGCCTGCCACACCGCGAAGGCGAAGGGGAGGTTCGTGTGGTCCCACCACTCCGCCCCCAGGTCGAAGCGGAAGGGGAGTCGGGGATACAGGTCCGGACGGAGCGCCACGTCGCCGATGAAGAGCGCGCCCTCCGCCCCGCGCGCGAACGGATCCTCCGCCGCCTGGTCGAACCAGAAGAAGCGGGGGCTCACTCCCCAGCGCACCCGGAGGAGGACCTTGAGGAGCACCACCGAGGTGGCGGAGGCCGTGGGCAGCGCGACGGTCTTTCCGTCCAGCTCGGAGGGGTGCCGGTCCGCGAGGAAGAGGATGCTGCGCACCGGGCCGCGCGAGCCGATCACCAGGTCGGGGAGGACGCGGTAGCGGTCCGCGTGGCGCGCGTACTCGATGCTGGAGCAGGGCGCCACGTCGATCTCGCCCCGGTCCAGGAGCCCGTTCAGCCGGGAAGGGACGCCCTCCTCCACCTCGATCCAGTCGGGCGCCCCCCGGTCGACGATCCCCGCGTGCACGGGAAAGCAGTTGCTGTAGACGATGTGGCCGAGCCGGACCCGTCCGTTCCGTTCCCGCATTCTCCCGTTCCCGCGGTTCCTTCGGGTAAATCGAGTCCCCGGCCATCCTTCCGGAAGCCGGGGACGAGAAGCGCTTAAGGGTGTGGTCCGCAGGGACCGCGCGCAACCCCGCAGCCGCGGAGGGGCGTCCTTCCGCCGATCTCTGGGTAAGCAGCCCCGAAAACGGAAAGATGCTCTTGCAACTACGCTGGAATCGGCCAATACAGCTGAAAACCGCCTTGCACGAGGCGATCCGCCATGACATCTTTGCACTCCAAGGCAAAGAGGGTAGCGGCAGCTACTGCTCGGCCTGGCCCCCGCCGCCACCCTCTCCTCTCTCCGCGGCACGGCCCCTTCCGGGGAAATGGCTTCGTGCGCCTTCCCTGCGACCACCCTCGACACCCACTCGTGTCCTATGCCTCGAAATCGGACTGCACGTTCCGGATACGGAGCGAAGACGACCACCGCGCGCCTCACCCGCACCGCCCTCCTGCTGCTCCTCTGCTCGTGCGCTTCACCCGGAGACGACCGCGGCGTCGGGAGCGAAGTCGAAGCAGTCACTCTCCGGCAGAGCCTCACCATCGACGCCGAATTCGGCGAGGTCCAGGGCCTGGCCGTGGACGCGTCCGGGAGGATCTACGTCGCCGACGCGATGAACCACGCGATCCGCGTCTTCTCCCCCGCCGGAGAGCCGCTCGGGTCCGTCGGCCGCAGGGGGCGCGGCCCCGGCGAGTTCACCCGGCTCCAGGACGTGGTGGTCGCGCGGGGAGATTCCCTGTTCGCCCTGGACATCGCCCTGCAGCGAGTCACCGCGTACTCCCTCGGCGACCTTCCCTCGCTGGCGTACACGACGGACGTCTCCAGCCGCTCCGGGGGAAGCGCCTCGTACTCCCTCCTCGTCCCAGAGTCCGGCGGGTTCGTGGTGCAGTACGCGACCCCCTTCGCCAGCGAGAACCTGGACGCCCTCCGGGAGATCGTCCTCCGCAGGGTGGACGGTGGGGGCGGCGTCGTTACGGACTCCCTCCTGGTCGTCCCCGACCGCGAGTCCCTGGTCACGCGCAGCCCTCAGTACGGCCACTCGGTCAGCTCGATGCCCTTCGGCCGCCGCCCCGTCCTGCGGCTGGGAGGCGACGACCGGCTGTACTACGGGTGGTCGGACAGCCTCGCCGTGGGGATCTACTCCCTCGACGGGAAGCGCGTGGACCGCGTCGGCGGCGAATACCCGGTCCACCCGATCACCCAGGCGGACATCGACGCGCTCCTCGGCTCGTTCAGCACCGACTTCTCGCGGCAGCTCCACCGGGGCGCGATCGACGGGGGCCGGGTCCCCACCACCAAGCCCGCCTTCAAGGACTTCCTCGTGGACGACCGGGGGCGGGTCTGGGTCAACGTGGTGACCGGCGACGACACGCAGGTGAGCAGCGACCAGGGACTGCGGTACGCCTCACGGAACGGGGACGGAGAGAACGGAGGCGGCTCCCCGTGGTGGGTGTTCGACCGCGACGGGAATCGCGTCGCCGAGGTGAGCCTTCCCCACAGCGTCGCCCTCCATCTCGTCCGGGGCGCGGAGGCGTACGGGATCGAGACGGACGACCTCGGGGTGCAGCGGGTCGTCCGCTACCGCATCGGCGACTGACGCCCTCGCGGACGGCTCCCCGTCCGACAGGAAACGACGAGGAGGGGCTCCCCGCGGGGGCCTCTCCCCGCGTCGGGTACTCCGGAGCGAGGAAGGGGAAACGGGTGCGGGGCACCTGCGCCGATCTGAACCTGGACGCCTGGCGAGCGCCTGCGTTGGAGCGGGATTTCCAAAGTTGAAGTCGTACGCTCCTTCGCCTACCGCCCACCTGATCCGCCGTTCGCCCCGGGTGCAACCCGGTCCCTGATTCCAGCGATGAAGCCCCTTCCGGCATCGGGCAGGCCACAGTCGGTGAAAGTGTTGGGGATGTGATTCGCTCGCGATAATCCGACAGGGTTCCCCCCTTCGATGCCACCCTCCACCCCGCCGAAGAGAAGCACCATCCCACGGTTCACCGAACAACGATGAGCTGCGATGATACTGTTCAAACGGTGCGTTCAAACAGTGCACTGAACACCAAAGGAAGGCTTACGGGATCCCTCCGAAAGGATCTGTGCCAAGCTAAGTATTTACATACAATATACTTATGACGCACTCCGCCTCAATGCCACGTCAGGCATGCAAATTGTACCCATAAGAGCGACCCCGAAGTACATTTCCTTACACCGAATTCTGGAGGCGAACATGAGGAAGATGATGCTCAACCTCGCCGCACTCGCCGTCGTCGCGACCGGGGGCCTGTACGTAGCGACTCCGGCCTCCGCCGAGCCTACGTTCTCCACTCAGGCCAGTTGCACGCAGGGTAGCATCCGGCTCACGGGAACAACATGCTCGGTCATCAACGGGAACTGCCACTGCAGCGGGTGATCGGATCCCGTCCGCGACATGGGTTCAGGTCGCGGACGAAAGGCGGGTTTCGTACGGGAGGAGGGCCGCAGCCCTTCTCCCGTGTCCTTTTTCACTCAGATCGAACCGCTCACCACAAATCTCACATGAATCGTCTCCTCGTAATTCCCGCCGTCTATACCGCAGTACTCCTCCTGTCCTCCTGCCGGAGCACCGATGCGGACGGCGCGGCAGGCGAAGTCGCATCCCTCGACCTGGGTGCCACGGCCACCTGCGAGTTCCGGCCCCTGGCCTCGAGCCATGACGCCGTGCAGCTCACGGACGTGCAGGCGATCGACGTGGACGGGCAGGGGAACATCTACGTGGCGGATCCGTTGAAGGCCGCCGTCGTGGTCCTGGCGGCGGACGGGAGGCCGCTTCGGGACATCGGGAGGAAGGGCGAGGGGCCCGGCGAGTTCGACTACATACGCAACGTTCAGGTGCTCCCGGGAGACAGCCTCCTGGTGTTCGATCACGGCCTGCACCGCACCACCGTGTTCGCTCAGGGATCGGACAAGGCCGCGTACCTCGTCGACCACGCCGCGCAGGGACTGGTTCCGCCGAACTGGGTGGAGAGGGTTCCCGGGAGCCCCCTCCTGTTCGCCACCTTCCGGGACGCCGTGACGGCCGGCGCGAACGGCACGAACGACGCCGACCTGAAGCAGGCGGTCCGGCTGCTCGATGCACAGGGCGGGCTGGTCCGCGACTCCGTCCTGGTGACGCCCGCTTCGAACGAAGTGCTCATCGCACGCCAGGGAGGCAGCGTGGCGGTGACGAAGAACCCGTTCGGCCGGCCCTCCCTGTTCCGGGTGGGCGACGATGGCCGGATCTACTACGCGCGAGGCGACTCTCTCGCCATCGGGATCTATTCGACGGAGGGACAGCGCGTCGGGGGATTCTCTCTGCGGCACACGGCTCCCAGGGTGACGGGCAGCGACCTCTCGGCTGCCGTCGAGGCCAACCAGGGCAACCAGATGATCATGAACGCCATGCGCCAGCAGGCACCGGAGCGCTGGCCCGCACTCCGGAACTTCGTCCTGGACGAGCGTGGCCTCATCTGGGTGGGTGTCGTGACGCCCGCGAACGAGCCGACCCGGTGGGTCGCGTTCGACACGACCGGAAAGGCGGTCTGCTCCACGAGCCTTCCCCGAAGCGTGGACCTCAAGAGGATCCGCGGAGGGAACGCGTACGGCGTCCAGGTCGACGAGCTGGACGTGCCGCGTATCGTCGTGTACTCCATCGCGTACAGCAACTGATCCGCACCCGGCCGGCGTACGGAACGCGGGTTGCATCGGCTCGGGCGACCTCGCGGCGCACCCCGATGCAACCCGGCTCCGGATCCACCGAGATGAAGCTACCCCTCCCCGAGTCCTGGCAGGCCGCCGTCGGCGACGAGACCGAGAAGCCCTACTTCCTCGCGCTGCGCGACTTCGTCGACGGGGAGCGGAGGGCCCACACCGTCTACCCGCCCGAGGACGAGGTCTTCACCGCGCTGGAGCTGACGCCCTTCGAGCGGGTCGCCGTGGTGATCCTGGGCCAGGACCCGTACCACGGTCCCGGACAGGCGCACGGGCTCGCCTTCTCGGTATGCCCCGGCGTGCGCCCGCCGCCGTCGCTGAAGAACATCTTCCGGGAACTCCACGACGACCTGGGCTGCAGCGTCCCGAACAACGGCTACCTGGCGCCGTGGGCGGATCAGGGAGTGCTGCTGCTCAACACCGTTCTGACGGTGCGCGAGGGCGAGCCCAACTCGCACAGGGGGAAGGGGTGGGAGAAGTTCACCGACGCGGTCATCCGCCGGGTGGGGCACCGGGAGGACCCCGTCGTCTTCGTGCTCTGGGGAGGCAACGCGGCGAAGAAGACCGGGCTGATCGACACCGCACGGCACACGGTCGTGCAGTCCCCGCACCCGTCCCCGCTCTCCGCGAGCCGTGGCTTCTTCGGGAGCCGCCCGTTCTCGAAGATCGACGCGGCGCTGCGGAAGGCCGGGAGGCCGGAGATCGACTGGCAGATCCCCGACCTCTGACCCCAAGCCTTCCGACTACTCCGTCGCGCTCCGCTCCGCCCCGGCCTCCTCCCGGACGTACACGGTCTTCACGTTGACGAACTCCCGGATCCCGTACGCCGCCAGCTCCCGGCCGTAGCCGGATCGCTTCACCCCCCCGAAGGGGAGGCGGGGGTCGGAGGCCACCATCGCGTTCACGAAAACCATCCCCGCCTCGATCTCGTCCACGAAGCGGCGGCGCTCCGCCTCGTCCGTGGTCCACACGCTGCTCCCCAGCCCGAACTCGGTGTCGTTCGCCAGGCGGAGCGCGTCGCCGACGTCGTCCGCGCGGATGAGCGTCGCCACCGGGCCGAAGACCTCTTCCCGGTACGCGGGGGCGTCTTCCGGGACCTCCGCCAGCACGGTGGGCTCGTAGAACCAGCCCGCCCGGTCGGGAGCCCGGCCGCCACAGAGGACCCTCGCCCCCGCCTCCACGGACCGGCTCACCTGCACCGCCACCTGGTCGCGGATGCTCTCCGTCGCCAGCGGCCCGATGTCGGTCGCGGGGTCCATCGGATCGCCGACGCGGAGCGCCCGCATGGCCTCGACGAACCCCGCCTCGAACGCGTCGTACACGTCGGCGTGGACGATGAAGCGCTTGGCCGCGATGCACGACTGGCCGTTGTTGACGGTCCGGGCCGCGACCGCGGTCTCCACCGCCGCCCGGAGGTCTGCGCTGGGCATCACGACGAAGGGATCGCTCCCGCCCAGCTCCAGCACCGTCTTCTTGACGAGCTTCCCCGCCCGCGCCGCGACGGCGCTCCCCGCCGGGGTGCTCCCGGTGAGGGTGGCGGCCTTCACCCGCGGGTCGTCCAGGATCCGCGCCACGCGGTCGGAACCCACCAGCAGCGTCTGGAAGGCGCCCTCCGGGAACCCCGCGCGGCGGAGCACGTCCTCGATGGCGAGCGCGCACGCGGGGACGTTGGAAGCGTGTTTGAGCAGCCCCACGTTCCCCGCCATGAGCGCGGGCGCGGCAAAGCGGAAGACCTGCCAGAACGGGAAGTTCCAGGGCATCACGGCCAGCACCGCGCCCAGGGGCTGGAACCGCACCCAGCTCCGGGTGGCGTCCGTCTCCACCTCCTCGTCCGCCAGGAAGCGCTCCGCGTGCTCCGCGTAGTAGAGGCACGCGCGGGCGCACTTCTCCACCTCGGCGACGGCGGCGGCGACCGGCTTCCCCATCTCCTCCGTCATCGTCCGCGCGAGCGCGTCCTTCTCCGTCTCCAGGATCTCGGCGGCGCGCGCCATCCACGGCACCCGGTCGGCGAAGCCGGTGCGGCGGTACTGGCGGAAGGTCTCGTCGGCGAGCCGGATCTTCGCGTCCAGCTCTTCGTCGGTGAGCGCGTCGTAGGTGCGCCGTGTCTCCCCCGTGGAGGGGTCGATGCTCGCGATGGACATTCCTCTCTCCGTTTACGGTTCCAGCCCGGCGTTCTCCGCGATCACCCGTCCCACCCCCGACCAGTCGAGGTCGCCGTAGCCGCGCGCGACGCCGGAAAGGAAGTGGTCGCGCGCCAGGCTCGCAAGCGGCATGGGCGCGGCGACCTCGTCGGCGGCGGCCAGCGCCAGGCGCACATCCTTGAGCCCCAGCCTCATCGCGAACTCGGCGGGCTCGTAGCGCCCCTCCGCGATCATCGCGCCGTAGTTGCGGTAGACGGGAGCGTCGAAGAGGGTGGAGGTGAGCACGTCCAGGAGCTGCGGGGCTTCGACCCCGTGCTTGCGGCCCAGCGCCATCGCCTCGCCGAGCGCCTCCAGCATGGAGGCCAGCAGGAAGTTTCCGGCGAGCTTCACCACGTTGGCCTTCGGGGGCTCCTCGCCGACGCGGAACGTCCCCTGCCCCACGGCGTCGAGGAGCGGGGCGCAGCGGTCGACCGCCTCCCGAGCGCCCGCGGCCACCACCCACAGCTGTCCTCTCTCCGCCGCATCCGGCCGGCCGAAGACGGGCGCGGCCACGTAGCCCTGCGCGGCGTCCCCGTGCGCCTCCGCGAGCCGGCGGGAGAGGGCGACGCCGACGGTGCTCATCCCCAGGTGGACCGCCCCCCGCTCCATCGCGCCGAGCAGGCCGTCCGGCCCGAGCGCCACGCTCTCCACGGCAGGGTCGTCCGAGAGCATGGTGACCACCACCTCCGCCCCGGCCGCCGCCTCGGCAGGGGTACCCGCCACCCGCGCGCCGTCCTCGCTCGCCAGGTCTTCCGCCCGGCTCCGTGTCCGGTTGTAGACCGTCAGCGTGTGCCCCGCGCGGACCAGGCTCCGCGCCATCGGCATGCCCATGTGCCCCAGCCCGACGAATCCCACGCGCATCGTCCACCTCCTCTTCTCTTCGGCGCTCCCGCGAAAAGGAGCCGGAGAGCGCGGCAAGGGCCGTTCCCGGAATCCCGGCAGGGGAAGGCCCTTGCCTGGGCCGCGCCGGGAGCGCAGGATCCTCCCGGGCACGGTGACCCCGGATCGCTCCCGGTCGTCTCGACTTTCGGAGCGAAGTCCCGTCTCTCCCGCCCGTCACCCGGAGCTTCCCATGCGCAGGTTCGCGTACGTCTCCGCCCTGGTGCTTCTGTGCTCCGCCTGCGCGGAGCCTCGCACGAGGTACCCCGGCGACCCCTATCCCCGGCCTCCCCAGGTGGGAGTAGACGTGTCGGCAACCCGGGGCCGCTGCACCAACGTGGTCTTCGGCGACCTGGTGCGCCGAGTCTGCGCGCCGCGCGGCCGGAAGCCGGAGGCCGCGGACACGACGGCGCAGGACACCACCCGGCAGGAGCCGGGGGGATCGCGCGCAGCCGGAGACGCGGGACGGTGACGCGTACGGCGTGCTTCTGCGCCCGGTGGGGATGAGCCCGTCCCGACCCGCCCGGCGGCAGCCGGACCGCCGCCCCCGGGTGAGCCTGGCCCGCGCGCTCTCCAAGCTGGGGTTCTGCTCGCGCTCGCAGGGCCGGGAGCTGGTGGAGGAGGGGCGCGTGCGCGTGAACGGCGCCGTCCGGCGCGACCCGGAGCTGCGCGTGGACCCGGACCGCGACCGGATCGAGGTGGACGGGGGGCGCGTGGCGGCGGAGGAGCGGGTCTACCTGATGCTCAACAAGCCGCGCGGGCTGGTGACCACGGCCTCCGACGAGCGCGGGCGGGGCACCGTGTACGACGCGCTGGACGATCCGGAGCTTCCCTTCGTCTCCCCCGTGGGACGGCTGGACCGCGCGAGCGAAGGGCTCCTCCTCTTCACCAACGACACCCGCTGGGCGGCGCGGATCCTCGACCCTGCGACCCACCTAGACAAGACGTACCACGTCCAGGTGGACCGCCTCGCCGACGAGGCGCTGCTGCGCCGGATGACGGAGGGCGTCGCGACGGGCGATGACTTTCTGGCGGCGAAGGGGGCGTCGCTCCTCCGCGAAGGTACGCGCAACAGCTGGCTGGAGGTGGTGCTGGACGAGGGGAGGAACCGGCACATCCGCCGCCTCCTGGAGGCGCTCGGCGTCGGAGTGCTCCGCCTGGTGAGGGTGTCGATCGGGCCGCTTGCGCTCGGAGACCTCCCCCGGGGCGCGCACCGGCGCCTCACGCCGGCGGAGGTGAGGTCGCTGGCGCCGCCCGGCCCGCCGCGCTGACCGGATGCATGAAAACACGCGGGCCCCGCCGGAGTGCTCCGGCGGGGCCCGCGTGTGTATCACCGCGGCGTGGCGCTACCCTGCGATCCCCCGCAGCGTCCGGGCAGCGAGCGCCCACCCGGCCAGCGTGGCCCGCTCGTCGGCGCGAAGGTCCTCCAGCAGGTCGCGGTACGCCTGCACCCGGGGGCCGCGACGCCGGGCGAACTCGTCGAGCGCGGCCTCCACCCCGTCGCCGGTGACGTCGTCGTGGAGGGTCACCTGCACGATGGTGCGCTGCGCCCGCGCCACGTCCTCGGCCATGGCCGCCGCGTACCGCTTCTCCCAGGCGCCGTCGCCGGCCACGCGGAGGAGGGTCTGTCGCAGCTCCGCGGTCGCGAACCGCTCCGACACGCGGTAGTACGCCCGCGCCGTCTCCACCTCGTCCGCGCCGCTCTCCCGCGCGATGCGGATGACGTCGAGGAGCTGGGGAAGGAAGCGGAGCGTGATGAGCCGCTCGCCCAGGGAGCGGTCCACCCCCAGGTCCTGCAGCTCGCCCAGGCGCGCGAGGAAGAGCTTCCGGTCCTCCCCCGTCACCGTGACGGCGAAGTCGCTGCGGAGGCGCTCCAGCCCCGCCCGCAGCTCCTCGCTCGACGACGCCGTGGAGGAGTCCGCGGGAACGTTGGCGAGGATCCAGTGGGTGGTCCCCTCCAGCACCCGGGCCAGCCCCGAGACCCAGCGGTAGACCACCGCCGTGGGGAAGCGCTTCTCCGCCTCCTCCAGGTCGGAGCGGATCTCGGCGGCCCCGGAGATCCGGCTCGCGACCAGCCAGGCGCGCACCACCGCGGCGATGTCGCTCCCCGTCTCCCGCGCCACGCGGTGGAGGAACGAGGAACCCATCAGGTTCACCAGGTCGTTGACCAGCTCCGTGGTCACGATCTCGCGGCGGAGCTGGTGCCCCCGGAGCCGCGCGGGGCCCGCGGCCTCCGTCGCCCGGCGCGGGAAGTACCCTTCCAGGTACGGCTCCAGGGCGGGGTCGTCCGGCAGCGGGGAGTCCAGCAGGTTCGACTTGGCGTAGAGCTTGGCGTGCGCCAGGAGGACGCTGAGCGTAGGCCGGCTGAGGCCGATCCCGCTCTTCCCCTGCTCCTGCATGGTCTCGGTGCTGGGCAGCCCCTCCGCCGCCCGGTCCAGGCGCCCGTCCCGCTCCAGCGCCGCCACCAGCACCGTGAAGTCGTCCAGCGCCTCCCGGCTGCGGGCCTCGTCCAGCGACACCGCCAGCGACTGCCCCACGTTGTTGCGGAGCACCAGGCGCGAGACCTCGTCCGTCATCTCCTCCAGCAGCGCGTTGCGCCCGGCCTCGCCGAGGTCGCCGTCTCGCACCACGCGGTTGAGGAGGATCTTGAGGTTGACCTCGTGGTCCGACATGTCCACGCCGGCCGAGTTGTCCAGCGCGTCGGTGTTGATGCGCCCGCCGCGCAGGGCGTACTCGATGCGTGCCCGCTGGGTGAAGCCCAGGTTCCCGCCCTCGCCGACCACGCTGCAGCGCAGCTCGTCCGCGTCCACGCGGACCGGGTCGTTGGTGGTGTCTCCCGCCTCGGCGTGCGTCTCGTCCGAGCGCTTGACGTAGGTGCCGATCCCCCCATTCCAGAGCAGCTCCACGGGCGCGCGGAGCACCGCGCGGACCAGCCCCTCCCCGTCCAGGCTCTCCACGTCGTCCGCGAGCCCCAGCGCGGCGCGCGCCTCCGGGGTGAGGCGGACCTCCTTGGAGGCGCGGGGCACGATCATCCCGCCCCGCGAGAGGAGCCCGCGGTCGTAGTCCTCCCACGACGAGCGCGGGAGGCCGAACATGCGCTCGCGCTCCGCGTAACCCGTCGCCGGGTCCGGATCGGGGTCGATGAAGACGTGCCGGTGGTCGAACGCGGCGACCAGGCGGATCTGCCGGGAGAGGAGCATCCCGTTCCCGAACACGTCGCCGCTCATGTCGCCGATGCCGGCCACCGTGAAGGGCTCGGCCTGGATGTCCTTCCCCATCTCCCGGAAGTGGCGCTTGACGCACTCCCAGGCGCCCCGGGCGGTGATCCCCTCCTTCTTGTGGTCGTACCCCTGGCTTCCGCCGGAGGCGAAGGCGTCGCCCAGCCAGAAGTCGTACTCCGCCGCCACGGCGTTGGCGACGTCGGAGAGGTGGGCCGTCCCCTTGTCCGCGGCCACCACCAGGTACGGGTCGTCGCCGTCGTAGCGGACCACGCCGGAAGGCGGCACCACGCGCCCTTCCACGAAGTTGTCGGTGACGTCCAGCAGCCCCCGCATCAGGGTGCGGTACTGGTCCGCGGCCTCCTGCCCCATCTGGTCGCGGTCGGCGAAGACGCGTTTGGTGACGAAGCCGCCCTTGGAGCCCGAGGGGACGATCACCGCGTTCTTCACCACCTGCGTGGTCACCAGCCCCAGCACCTCGGTGCGGAAGTCGTCGGGCCGGTCCGACCAGCGGATGCCGCCGCGCGACACCGGGGCGCCGCGGAGGTGGATCCCCTCCATCCGCGACGAGTGGACGTACACCTCGTACAGGAGGCGCGACTTCCGCAGCTCCTCGACGTCCGCCGAGCGGACCTTGATGGAGATGTACGGCACGCCGCCGCTGCGCCGCGTCGGGTCCGCGCCGCCGTTGCGGTAGTAGTTGGTGCGGACGGTCCCGGCCACCAGCCCGATCAGGCGCCGGAGCGCCCGGTCGTCGGCCAGCGAGCCGACGGCCTCCAGCGCGCGCGTGAGCTCGGCGCGGCGGTCCTCCAGCTCCGCGGCGGTCGCGGGCGCGGACGGATCGAAGCGGGCGCGGAAGTAGCCGAAGATCAGCCTCGCCATCTCCGGGTAGCGGGAGAGGGCGCGGGCCGGCGCCAGACGCGTGGGGACCGCGCCGACCTGGGCCGCGTAGTTGGCGTAGGTGCGCAGCACGTCCACCTCGCGCCAGCGGAGCCCGGCCCGGAGCGTCAGCTCGTTGAAGGGGTCCTCCGGCGCGTCGCCGGCCCACACCGCCAGGAGCATCTCCGCCAGGATCCCGAAGCGCTCCGACGGGATCTGCCCCCCGTCGCGCTCCTGCACCACGAAGGAGTAGATCTTGAACTGCGGGATCCCGGGACCCGCGACGGCGAAGGTGTCGATCTCGATCACGCGGATCCCGGCGTCCTCCAGGATCGGCATGAAGTCCGAGAGGACGAGCCGCCGGTCGCGCAGGTAGAGCTTGAGCACCGTCACCGGGCCCATCTCACCCCCGGGCGCCTCCGGCGGGTTGCGGAGCGCCACCGACGCGGCGCGCTCGTCCCGGCGCATGAACTCCAGCTGCAGCACGTCGTGGACGGCGGCGGCGGGGCTGTTTGCCGCGCGGTACTCGGCGCTGAAGGCGGGGGCGTACAGCTCCGCCAGCTCGTTCGCGTCGCCGGCCCCTCCCAGGCCGTCGCGGAGCCGGTCCTCCCAGGAGCGGATGAGCTGCGAGACCTCGCGCTCGATCTCGCGCGGGTCCACCCCGTCCAGGCTCCGCTCCGGAGAGGAGACGTAGAAGTGGAGCCGCGCCTGGTCGGCCGCGCTCATCGCCAGGTAGTAGTGCACCACCGTACCGCCCAGGCGGCGGGTGATGACCTCCTGGATGAGACGGCGCACCTCTCCGCTGAACTTGCCGCGCGGGAGGATCACCATGACGCTGGCGCCCTCGCGGAGGTGGTCCGGGCGCAGGATCACCCGCACGTCGTCGGAGAAGAGGAGCTGCAGGATGGTCTGCACCTCTTCTTCCAGCTCGCGGACGGACGCCTGGAACAGCTCCTCCTTGGGCATGGAGTTGAAGATGGTGATCATCTCCTTGTAGTCGTGCGACCCGGGACGGGTCCCCGAAATGGAGAGGATCTGCGCCAGCTTCTGCCGGAGGATGGGGATGGACTCGGCGTGCTCGGCGTACGCCTTGGAGGTGAAGAGGCCCAGGAAGCGGTGCTCCCCCACCACCTCGCCGGAGGCGTCCAGCTTCTTGATGCCGATGTAGTCCATGCGCGCGCGGCGGTGCACCGTGGACTCGGACTCGGCCTTGTTGATGATGAGCATGGGGCCGGCGACCACCCGGCGGCGCAGCTCCCCGGGAAGCTCGGAGATGGGGACGGGGGTGGTGTAGCGCGACGGGCGCTCGTCGCGGAGGATCCCCAGCCCGGAGCCGCACTCCACCTTCACGGCGCGCTCGCGCTCCTCCTGCACGATGTCGTAGCCGCGGTACCCGAGGAAGACGAAGTTCCCGTCCTTCAGCCAGCGCAGGAACTCCACCACCTCGTTGTAGTCGTCGGCGTTCTCGGGGCGCGCGGCGGCGTACGACCCCACCGTCTCCGCCACGCGGTCCACCGCGTCCAGCATCTCGCCGAAGTCGGCGGTCGCCACCATCACGTCGGTCAGCCGCCGCTCGATCTCGCGCAGGATCTCGGCGTGCCGGCCCGCGGGGAGGCGCTCCACCTCGCAGTGCACCAGCGCCTCGAACGTCCCTTCACCCGTCTCCCCCACCCACTGCACCGTCCCGTCGGCGCCCCGGCGGATGCTGAGCACCGGGTACACGAAGTGGTGGATGGCGATGTCCTGCGAGGTCAGGTACTCGCGAATGGTGTCCACGATGAAGGGACGGTCCACCACGTGCGCCCGGATCACAGTGACGGGGGCGCTCCACCCCTCCTGCTCGGGGTTGAGCACCTCAACGTTGACCTCCTCCGGGCGGACGCGCTGCACGAAGCGGAACGCGCCGATCGTGAGCGCGGCGAGGTCCTGTACGCCGCGCTCCTGCAGGACGGAGCGGGGAACCTTGGCGAAGAAGATCCGGGCGAAAGCGCAGAGGGGAGCCGTGTCCCCCTCCTGGGTGCGCTCCAGGTGGCTGCAGAGTTCTTCCACCGTCGCGGCGGAGGGCGCGTCGATGCCTGTCGAGATGCTCATTCAACGGTGAACGGTGAGGGTTGCCGGGCTGCGCGCGGCCAATGTAACGGGTCCCCGCGGGTTTTGCACGTCCGATTTACAAGATCGAACGCGCTCCGCCGCATGCACTTATAGTCGGGAAAGCCGCGCCCCGGACGACGCGAAAGCGACAGGTCCCTCACGCACCGGAAGCGTGGGGACCGGGCGGATACGGCGAAGGTCGCCCTTCCCGGGAACGTCGCGCGCCAGGCTTTCCATGGCCCCATGGTACCCCGAAGTGGACGAAGGATCCGGGCACCTGCACGACCGGGGCCCGGAAGGCCCGCCTCGCCCGCCCGGTTCAGTATCGGCCGATCCCCGCGACGCCTTCAGGACCCGGAAGCGGGACGATGCGGCGGAGGGGGCCCACGGCGAGCCGTGGACCCCCTCCGTGGAGTCGGCCTCTCGACGCTCTCGCTACTGCCAGCGGAACAGGCGGAGGGCCAGCAGGAACGACCCCACCATCCAGGCGACGAGGATCGCCAGCTCGCCCGCGGCGGACCAGAGCGGCAGCCCGTCGTTGTAGACGGCGCGCAGGGCGTCGTTCAGCGCGGTGAGCGGGAGCGCCTGCACGAAGGGCTGCATGGCGTCCGGGAAGCGGGAGGAGGAGAAGAACACCCCCGAGAGGACGAACATGGGGAGCATCGCCAGGTTCAGCAGCCCGCTCACTCCCTCGATGGTGCGGGCGCGCGACGCGGTCAGCAGCCCGAGCCCGGCGAAGGTCATGGTCCCCAGCAGCACCACGAGCGCCAGGGCCAGGACCGAACCCTCCACGCGCACGTCGAAGGCCCACCACGCGAAGAGGATCACGGGAGGGACTTCCAGCACCAGGAAGACCAGCCGGGCGAGGATCTGCGCCAGCAGGTAGTCCCGCTTCCGCATGGGGGTGGCGACCAGTCGCTTGAGCTGATGCTTCTGGCGCATCTGCACCACGCCGAACCCGATCCCCCACATCCCGGTGCTCATCAGGTTCAGCCCGATGAGCCCCGGGATCACCCAGTCGATGTAGCGCGAGCCGCGCTGCCGCTCCGCGCTCTCCACCACGGCGACCGAGGGACGGGCGCCCGCCCCCGCCTGCACCGCCCGGTCCGCGAGGAGGCGCGCCGTCCGGCTCTCGGAACGGCCGGGATCGTAGCGGAAGACCAGGGTGTCGCGGCCGGTGAGGACCACCGCCACGTCGCCCTTGCGGAGCGCCTCTTCCGCGGCGGCCGGGTCCAGCACCTTCACCTCCAGCTCCGGATCGGCACGCAGGGCGGGGAGCCGGGCCTCCGCGACGCTGCCGGCGACCACGGCTACCGGCGACCGGTCCTGCGGCGGGCTGCCGAAGGCCAGCCCCAGCCCCACCGCCATTAGGATGGGGAAGCCGAAGGTCCAGAAGAGCGCCTCGGGCTCGCGCAGGAACTGGCGGACGCGGAGGAGCGTCAGCTCGCGGAGGGGGCGGAGCCGGTCGTTCATCGTGGGCACCCCGGCACAGGAAGATCGCGCGGGTCGAGGAGCGCGAGGAGGTCCGACCGAGACGTACTTTCCGTACGTCGCAGGGAGGGGCGACGAGCGGCGACGCGGAGACGCGCGATCTTCCGAAGCCGGTCACTCATCGCGGAGCCCCCTTCCCGTCCTCGCCAGGAACACGTCCTCCAGGGTGGCCTGGTGGGTGTTCAGCGTCGTCAGCTCGCCGCCGTGGGACGCCATCCGGTGGAGGAGCGCGGGGATGGCGCGGTGGGGCTCGTCCACGGTGAGCAGGACGGAGCCGCCGCGCTGGCGGACCTCCGTCACGCCGGGGAGCGACCGCAGCTCCGGCTCGGGGAGCGGGACCGTGCTCGCGAACTCCACCACGTGCTCCGCCCCCAGCGAGCGGATCAGCTCCCGGGGGGTCCCCTGCACCAGGATCTCCCCGTGGTCCAGGATGGCGATCCGGTCGGACAGCTTCTCCGCCTCGTCCATGAAGTGGGTGGTCAGGAGGACCGTCCCCCCGCCGCCCTTGAAGGCGTCCACCACGTCCCAGAGCTGCCGCCGCGACTGAGGGTCCAGCCCGGTGGTGGGCTCGTCGAGGAAGAGCACGTCCGGGTCGCCGGCGAGCGCGCAGGCCACGCTCAGCCGCTGCCGCTGCCCGCCGGAGAGGTCGCGCACCTGGGTACGCCGCTTCTCCCGGAGCTGCACGACGTCGACGAGCGCCTCGACGGTACGGCCGCTCGGGTAGAAGGAGCGGAAGAGGCGGAGCGTCTCCTCTACCGTGAGCCGGTCCGGGAGGTCCGTCTCCTGGAGCTGCACGCCGAGGCGGGCCCGCAGCCGGTCGCCGTGGGCGCGCCAGGTCATCCCCAGGATCTCCACCTCGCCGCCGCCGGGCTCGCGAAGACCTTCCAGGATCTCGATCGTGGTGGTCTTCCCCGCCCCGTTGGGTCCGAGGAGGCCGAAGCACTCCCCGCGGAAGACGTCAAGGTCCAGGGAGCGGACCGCGACCGTGTCGCCGAAGGACTTGTGAAGTCCCCGGCAGCGGATCGCGGGGCCGCCCGCTCGTGTGCTCGCCTCCACCCTCGCTCCTGTCTGTTCGGCGCGAATCGTCGACCTGCCGGGCGTACCGCTCACTCGCTCCCGAGGTGCTCCGCGAAGAACGCGGTGGTGCGCCGCCACGCGTCCTGCGCCGCGCGCGCGTCGTACGCCTGCCCGGAGGGGTTGGCGAAGGCGTGGTCCGCGCCCGGGTAGACGACGATCTCGGCGGCCTTGCCGAGTTCCCCGAGCGCGGCCTCCATCTGCCGGACCTGGGCGACGGGGATGCCCCGGTCCCGCTCCCCGAAGAGGCCGAGGAGCGGCGCCTGGAGACGGGCGAGTTCGGTGCGGTCGGTGACGGGCTGCCCGTAGTACACCACCGCGGCGTTCACCGCCTCCGGCATGGAGAGCGCGGCCTGCAGGCTCCACCCCCCGCCGAAACACCACCCGAGCACGCCGACGCGGCGCGCACCGCGGCCCCGGACGAACTCCACCGCCGCCTGGAGGTTGCGGACGCCCGCCGCGCGGTCCTGGAGGGACGCCGTCACCAGCTCGCGCGCCTGCTCCGGCGTGGACGCCACCTCCCCTCCGTACAGGTCTACCGCGAGCACCGCGTACCCCTCGCCGGCCAGGCGCCGGGCCATCATGCGGATGTTGTCGTTCAGCCCCCACCACTCGTGGACGACGACGATCGCGGGGAGGTCGCCGCGAGCCCCGGACGGACGGGCCAGGTAGCCCCGGAGCGGCTTGCCGTCCACGGTGCCGTAGACGACCGGCTCGGCCGACACCTCGCGCCGCGGCTCCGCGACGGAGGCGTTGGCGACGGGGGTGTGCCCGGCGTGCTCGCGCGCCATGGCCGCCACGTGGGCGGAATCCGCGTCGAGGGCGGCGTGGCTCCCCGGGGCGCAGGCGGCGAGGAGGGCGAGGACCGGGAGGGCGAGGAGCGCGGCGGATCGGCGCATGGACTTCGTCTCCGTTTCGGGATTTCCCACGCGCGGCGTCAGAGGTCCGCGCAGCTCTTCACGATCTGCCGGCAGTCCAGGCAGACCAGCTTGCACTTCCGCCACTCGGTGCGCGCGGAGCCGCAGATCTCGCAGCCCTCGTCCAGCTCCGCCGGGGGCGTCGCGGGAGGAGAGGGGGACGGCGGGACGGGACGGGGAGAGGCGATCCGGGCGCACCAGCGCGGGTCGGGAGGAAGGCTCAAGGGACTCCGGGCACCGGGTTGAACGAGGGGGCGCGGCACTCCGCGCCCCGGGGAAGTTATCCGCGGCCGGCCCGCTCGACCACCGCGATCCGCGGGTCGAGCTGGTCCACCTCCTCCTCCCGTCCGTCCTCCCAGCGGATGACGGCGTAGAGGGCCATCGCCTCCACCACCTCCCCGACGATCCCGGCGATGCTCTGCACCACGTCGCGCGTCATGTAGTAGTGACGCGATTCCAGCTGAACGCTCATCTCCCTCCGTCCGGGCCGCGAGGCCGGTGTTGCAAGGACGTCGCCGCTCCGCGCCCGGCGATCCGGTTCCAGGCGGCCGGGGCCCTTCCGGGCCTCCCCCAAACTTGACGCCGGATCGGGGTGTCCGGCAACTTCCCTGGGAGCCGCTCCGGGAAGGCCCGGAGCGCAACCCTTTGCCCGGCAAGAGCTACGTGACCACCGACCCGGAAGGCGCGCCCCCGTTCCCCGAGACGTCCCGTCTCTCCCTCCGCCTGCTCTCTCCGGACGACGCGCCCGCGCTCCAGCGGGTGTTCGAGGCGGCGGGGGACTACTTCATGGGCGTCACCGGCCGCCCGGAGCCGGCCCCGGACGCGGCGGAGCAGGAGCTTCGCGGGTGCGCGGCCACCCCCGGCCGCGACGTGGCGCTGGCCTCGCTCCGGGAGACGGGGGAGCCGATCGCCGCGCTGGGGTGGTGGGCCGGGAACCCGGAGGCGGACGTGGCGCTGCTGGGGATGCTCCTGGTCGCTCCGAACCACCGCGGCAGGGGCATCGCGCGGGAGGCGCTGGAAGCGCTGGAGGGGTGGCTCGCCGGGCGGGGGATCCGCCGCCTGCGGACGGGCGCGGCCACGCGCGACCGCCGCGCGGGCGAGGTGATCCCCGCCCTGGGCTTCGAACGGATGAGCATCGCGGAGCACCAGGCGCTGGGGCTGGACATGGCCCACCTGGCGCTCTGGGAAAAGGCGCTGGGGTAGGGGCGTGGCGATCACGGTCACCACGCTCCCCCTCCCGGACGAGGCGCTGGAGCTGCTGCGAGAGGTGGGCGAGGTGCGCGGCCCGGACGGGTGGGAGGCGGCGCTGGGGGAGGCGGAGGCGCTGGTCCCGCTCCTCACCGTCCGCGTGGACGCGGCGCTCCTGGAGCGCGCCCCGCGCCTGCGGGTGGTCGCGTGCCCCACGGTGGGGCACGACCACGTGGACCTGGCCGCCTGCCGCGCGCGGGGCGTCGTCGTCACGAACACGCCCGGCGTGCTGACGGAAGCCACGGCCGACCTCACCTGGGCACTCGTCCTCGCCGCGGTACGGGGAATCCCGCAGGCGGAGAGCTCGCTGCGGGCGGGGGAGTTCCGGGGGTGGGGGTTCTGGGACTACCTGGGCGGCGACCTCCACGGACGGACCCTGGGCATCTTCGGGATGGGGCGGATCGGGAAGGCGGTGGCGCGGCGCGCGGCGGGATTCGGGATGCGCATCCGCTACGCCTCGCGCTCCCGGCTCCCGGAGGACGAGGAGCGGGTTCTGCGGGCGGAGTGGACGGCGTGGGACGACCTCCTTCCCGCCTCCGACGTGCTGACGCTCCACGCCCCCCTCACCCCGGAGACCCGGCACCTGGTGGACGCCGCCGCCCTCCGCCGCATGAAGCCGGGAAGCTGGCTGGTGAACACCGCGCGAGGTCCGCTGGTGGACGAGGCGGCGCTCGCCGAGGCGCTGCGGGAGGGCCGGCTGGCGGGGGCCGGGCTGGACGTGTACGAGCGGGAGCCGGAGGTGCACCCCGCGCTGCTTGAGCTTCCGAACGTGGTGCTCCTCCCCCACGTGGGCTCCGCCACGCGGGGGACCCGCACGCGCATGGCCGTGCTTGCGGCGCGCAACGCCCACGCGGTGCTCTCGGGGCTCGCCCCCCTCACCCCCGTGGCCGGGGGGTGACGCCCGGCCACAAGGGTCAGAAGGCTCCGGCGTTCCGGAGGAGCTGCCAGTTCACGATCGTCGTCTGGCCCGCGATCACCGTGGCGGTGCGGACCGCGCTGTCCCCGGGCACCAGCCCGTACCCGGGCGGCACCCGCAGGAACAGCCGGTACGCGGCCGGAGGGAGCCCCTCCAGCCGGTAGTTTCCCACTCCGTCGGAGGTGGCGGTGGTGCTGTCCTGGAGCGACACCCCGGCCCCGGGCACCCCCAGCCCGTCGGAGGCGACGAAGCCGCGGATGCTCCCGCGGGCCCCGCCGCCGCTGCCGACGGGCTCCGTGAAGAAGAGGTTGCTCCCGTCGCACCCCGCGAGCAGCGCTCCGACGAGGAGCCCGGTCGTCCACCCGCGCCTGCGTCCCATGACTCTCCCTCCCTGGCTGCGGTCCCCTTCCCCACCCGCAAGAACCGGGCGCTTCCGGGACGACGGCCCCGGCCGACGCCTACGCGAAGCGGGCGTGCCGGGAGGGGACCCGTGAGCCGCGCACCCGTGTCCCGTCTGCGGGCGGACGCGCGCCGGATCGTGGAAGCGGGGATCGCCGCGGCGGATCCCCGCGCGGCCGTGCTGCGCGCGCTGGAGCGGGAGGAGGCGGCCGGGCTTTCGGGCGCGGAGCGGGTCTGGCTGGTCGGCGCCGGGAAGGCCGCGGGGGGGATGGCGGCGGCGGCGCTGGAGGTGCTGGGAGGCCGCGTCGCGGGGGGCGCCGTCACCGTCCCCGCGGGCACCCCGGTCCCCGCGCTCCCCGGCATCGAGGTGTGGCGGGCGGCGCACCCCGTCCCCGACACCCACGGCCTCGCGGGCGCGGCGGCGGCGCGGGCGGTAGCCCGCTCCGCGGGGGAGGACGACCTCGTGCTCTGTCTCCTCTCCGGCGGGGCGTCGGCGCTCTGGCCGGCCCCGCCCGCGGGGGTCTCGCTCACCGCGCTGGCGGAGACCACGGAGCGGCTCCTGCGCGCCGGGACGCCCATCTCCGAGGTCAACGCGGTCCGCAGGCACCTGTCGCGCATCGCGGGAGGATGGCTGGCGCGCGCCGCGGCTCCCGCCCGCCTCCTCACGCTCTCCGTGTCGGACGTGGTGGGCTCCGCGCCGGAGGCCATCGGCTCGGGGCCGACCTCGCCGGACCCGTCCACCTTCCGCGACGCGCTCGACGTGCTGCGCCGCCGGGAGGTCGAGGTGCCCCCGGAGGTCCGCGCCCACCTGCAGCGGGGCGACGCGGGCGAGGTCCCGGAGACCCCGAAGCCGGGAGACCCGGCCTTCCTCCGGGCCACGTACCGGGTGATCGCGAGCAACCGAGACGCGCTGGCCGCGGCGGCGGAGGAGGCGGAGCGGCTGGGCTACCGGACCACGGTGGTCGCGGACGACCTGGAGGGCGAGGCCCGCGAGGCCGGGGCGGAGGTGGCCGCGCTCGCCTGGGGCTCGCACGCCGAAGGAAGCGGCCCGGGCGGACCCACGGCCTTCCTCCTGGGCGGCGAGACCACGGTGACGGTGCGCGGGAACGGGCGCGGCGGGAGGAACCAGGAACTCGCGCTGGCCGCGGCGCTGGAGATCGAGGGCGAGCCGGGGGTGGTGGTCGCCTCCGTGGGAACGGACGGGCGCGACGGGCCCACCGACGCCGCGGGCGCCGTCGTGGACGGGGAGACCGTGGCGCGCGGGGCGGCGGCGGCGGGCGTGGACGCGGGGGAGGCGCTGGAGCGCAACGACTCGCACGCCTTCCTGCGCGCCAGCGGCGACCTCGTCGTCACCGGCCCGACCGGGACCAACGTCAACGACCTCGTGCTGGTGCTGGTCGGCGAGTGACGGGCGCCGCGGACCCTCCGCGACGCCCGGCCCTCCCTCCTCCTCGTCTCAGGAACACCCCTCCACCCACTCCACCTCCGGGAGCCGCCCGGCGCGGTACCGGGTCACCGCCGTTCCGTCCGTCTCGAACACCAGGCGGTCGTCGCCGGCCGCGGATGCCTGCGGCGCGACCACGAGGTAACGGCCGGAGGTGTACTTGTGGGGCATCTCCGTGACGCGGCCGGCGTACAGCGCGCGGACGCGCGCCTCCGTGTCTCCGATCCCGGCCCCCTCCGCGGTGCGCACCGCGCCGCTGTCCACCTCCACGCGCGCCACGCTTCCCTCGTTCACCATCACCTTCACGCCCGGCGGGCCTCCGGCCGGACGCAGGTAGTCGCAGCGGCCCGCGGCGGCCGCCGTGTCGGGGGTGGCGCCCAGCGCCGCGGCGGCCTCGGCCAGCGGCATCCCCACCCGCACCGGGCCGGCTCCCTCCAGGGTGATGGTCCACGACGCCGCGCCGGGGGCCGGGGGCGGCGCTTCCGCGACGTCGGGCGCGGGGGTGGTGGTGCCGGGAGCCCCGTCGCGGGTCCCCTCGTCCGCCGGCATGCAGGCGGCGAGGACGAAGACGGCGAGGGCGGAAGCGGAAAGGTGTCGCAGCATCGGGATCTCTCCGGGCTCGAAAGGGAACGGCCCACCCGGAGCCGTCCGGCGGGCCTCGCCCGGCCGGATCGCAAATCGCGGGCGCGCCGCCCGGACACGTCCGTCGAACCGCGGGACCGCCCCCCTCCCCCCTCCTCGCCCGCCTGTAACGGAACACCCCCCGGACCGGACTCTACGGATAGAGAGACGCCGGCGCCGCCCTCACGGGCGGGGCCGGCGTCGTGCCGGAAGGCTCCCCGTGCGGCACCGCCCCGGCGCGGTGCCGCTCCTACGTCCGGAAAGGGTGACCATGCGCTCGATCCTGGTCGTGAGCGACCTGACCCACGCATCCGACGGCGTCCTCCGCGCGGCGGCGGTCCTCGCGGGGAATACCGGCGCCGAACTCCACGTCGTCCACGCGCTGGGCCTGGTCGGGCTGCCGCTCCGGGAAGCGGTCGAGCGCCTGTGCCCGTCCTCCAGGCAGCGGTCCGAGGAGGCGCTGGAGGAGCAGCTCTCGCGCACGCTCCCCGCCCACGTGTGGGCGGCGAGCGCCGAGCTGGACCGGCAGGCGCCGTACGCCGCCGCCCTGCAGCGCGCCCGCGAGGTGGAGGCGGACCTCCTGCTCGTCGGCCCGGAGTGCGTGTGGCCCGCGGAAGCGCTCCGCACCGGGCCGCTGCCGCGGCGCCTGGCCTCGGCGTCGGCGGCCCCGGTGCTCGTGGTGCGCGGCCTCGCGGCGCTCCCGCGTCGCGTCCTGGTGCCGGTCGGTCCGGGAGACCTGCGGGGGCGGACGCTGGAGCGGGCGTGCGCCTGGCTTCGCCGGCTGAGGGCGGGAGGCGCCGGAGGGCCGCGGGGGATCGGCGACCTGCACGTCCTCCACGTCAGCCCCGGGCTGGCGGAGTGGAGGGCCATCGCTCCGGCGCTCGACCGGGAGATCCGCGAGGTCGAGCCGCTGGCCTGGACCGAGGGTTTCCGGGTTCACCGGTGCGTGCGCTGGGGGAGCGCGCCCGGGGGGAGGATCGTGGAGACGGCCGCGTACGAGAGCGCCGACCTGGTGGTCCTCGGCCCGGGCGGAGGCGCGACGCGCGAATGGGTGACGGACCGGGCGCCGTGCAGCGTGCTCCTGCTCCCCGGGGAGCGGGGGGGACCGGAGCCGGTCGTCCCGGCCGGAGGGGCTCTCCCGGGGGAGGACGCCTGGTCCCCCACGCGAGTGGCGGCCGGGCGGGGATGAGGGCCGGAAATGGGGAACGGCCCGGATCCCGGGCGGAACCGGGACGCGGGCGATCACACGTCACAAGGAGGAGAGAGATGGTGACGGAGCTGAGGGAACGTTTGGGAAGCGAGCTGGACCGGCTCTCCCGCGAACTCGCGGGGAGCCTCGCGCCGGAGCGGGACGGAGGGCTGGCGCGCCTGGAGGAGGGCATGCCCCGGAACGGGGCGCAGCGCGAGGTGCAGACGAGGATCCGGAGGCTCGGACAGCTCGTGACCGGGCTGGCGAAGCTCGACCCGGCGGCCCTCTTCCTCGACCGGGCGGGGTTCGGGTCCTCGGTCGTGCTCCAGGACCTCGCCACGAAGGAGCGGGTCACGTACACGCTCATGACGGCCGAGACGATCGACCTGGACGAGGACCAGGTCACGCTCGCCTCGCCCATCGGGCAGGCGCTCCTCGGGCGCGGGGTCGGCGAGCGGGTGACGGTGGAGACGCCGCAGGGGACGCGGCGATTCCGCGTCGTGTCGCTGGTCAGCCTGCCGCAGATGGTCGGGCTGGCCGGTTCGTAGCCCCGGGGGAGGGACCGCCGGGGCGGCCTTCCGGAGCCGCGCCCGGAAGGCCGCCCGTCCCCTCGGCTACTCCAGGGTGTCCACCAGCAGCTTCACCACCGCGTCCGGGTTGTCGGTGTTGATCCAGTGTCCGCCCTGCACCCGGTGGAGGAAGACCCGCCCGTTCTCCCGCCCCGTCGCCTCGATCCGCGCCACCGTCTCGTCGTCCAGCGAGTCGGACTCCGTCGCCTTCACGAAGTGGAGCGACATCTCCCCGGGAGGGCTCTCCACGACGTGCCAGAGGTCGGTACGGAAGTAGTCGCGCAGCATCTCCTCCACGCCGTCGAGGTCGAGCCGCCAGCGGTAGACGCCGTCCCGCGGCTCCAGGTTCATCGCCATCCACTGCGCCAGCCCGGTGGGGTACCCGGCGCGTTCCAGCCCCTCCACCGCCTCCGCGCGGGAAGGGAACGTCTCGGGAAGCCCGCGAACCGCCTCGATCATCCGCCAGGCGGATCCTTCCGGCTCCCGCACGGACAGGGTGGAATCCACCACCCACGCCTGGAGGAGTTCGTCGCCGTGGTGCTCCGCGTACACCAGCGCCACCTTGCCGCCGAAGGAGTGGCCGACCACCGCGGCGGCGTGGAAGTCCAGGTGCTCCACCAGCGCGTCCACGTCCGCGGCGCTCGCCGCGAGGGTGTGGGGGCCCTCGAAGCCCCGCGACGCGCCGTGCAGGCGCAGGTCCACCAGCAGGGCGCCCCACTCCGGGCGCGCGTCCACCACCCGGCGCGCGACGGAGCCCCAGTTGCGGCCGCTCCCGTAGATGCCGTGGAGTACCAGGAACCACCGTTCGGGAACGTGCCCCTCGGCGACGACGCGCGTGTGGGCGAGGATCGGGCGCTGCGCGCCGGTGTCGGAGATGCCGTCCATGTCTTCTCTTCCTGCCGGGCAGAGGGTTTGCGTGGCCCCGATACTAACCCCGCCGGCGAAGCCGCGCGACCCGTCCGCCCCCGACCGGGCGTTCCGCGCGCGACCCGGGGCTCCGGCCGGGGAAGGGCGTCCCCGCGCCTCCTCGCAGACTCCATGCTCGCCGGGCGTCGAGGAGCCGAAAGCGTTGATCGTCCGGTCAAGATTGACAACCCGTCCGCGCGCGGGCAGGGTTCACGGCGCGGCGAGGGCGCCGCGCGGACACCGCAGACCGGAGACTCCCATGCTCACGCACCCAACCGCCGGGACGGACTCCCCCGGCACGTCCGGCACCGATCACCTGCGCCGTCTCTTCGACCACGTCGCCTGGGCGGACCGGCGGGCCCTGGAGGCGGTGGCGGCGGCTCCCGCGGCGAGCCGCGCCGGGGCCCAACGCTACCTGGGGCACCTGCTGGTCGCGGAGCGCGTGTGGCTGCTCCGCCTGCGGGGCGAGGCGCCCACGGCGCCGCCTCTCTGGCCGGAGCTGTCGCCGGACGAATGCGCCGCGCTCGCGGAGGAGAACGCCGCCGCGTACGCCCGCTACCTGGACGCGCTGACGCCCGACTCCGCCGCGGCCGAAATCGCGTACTCCAACACGCAGGGGGTCTCCTTCCGCACCCGCGTCTCGGACGTGCTCACCCACGTCGCCCTGCACGGCGCCTACCACCGGGGACAGGTCGCCACGGCCCTGCGCGGAGACGGCGCCGAGCCCGTGAACACCGACTTCATCACCTTCGTGCGCGAGGGCCGGTAGCCGCGATCCGCCGTGCGCGCTCCCGCCCGTTCAGTTCAGCGAGGCGCGGGCGTGGATCAGGGCGGCCACGGCGTCCGGGTGGAACTTGGTCCCGGCGCCGGCGCGGAGGATCTCCAGCCGCCGGCTCTCCGGGATGGGCCCCTGGTAGGGGCGCGGGCGCCGCATCGCGTCGAAGACGTCCGCCACCCGGAGGATCCCGATCATCAGGAACTCCGGGCTGCCGCGGGAGAACGTGCGCTCCAGGGTGTCGTAGTCCGTGTACTGGTGCTCGATCATCAGCGCCGCCCTCGGACGCCGCAGCGTCCGGGCGATCTCCGCCCCGACCCGCGCCTGCGAGCGGACGCACTCCAGCTCCTCCGGGGTGAGCGGCCCCTTCTTCCTCACCAGCCGGGCAGGCACCGCGATCATCCCCACCTCGTGCAGCCTCGCCGCGACCTGCACGTCGTACAGGTCGTCCCCCTGCATCCCCACCTGCCGGGCGAGCCACCGCGCGGTCATCGACACCCGCGCGCAGTGCGAGACGATCTGATACTGGTGCTCCCGCATCTCCACGCAGTACATCAGCGAGTTCGCCATCTCCATCTGGGTGTCGAGGATCTCCACGTCGAGCGCGTCGGGCGCGCGGAAGTCGCTCGCGCGCTTGGTCGCCCTCGGGCGCCTGCGCCTGTTCAGGGGAGAACTCATGGAAGTGTGTCCTTGGGTTGTGTGGGATCCACGCACCCGCCGCACGGGGGCCGGGAGGGCCGGCCACGCCATCCGCACGTCGAAGGTCGGGGCACCGGGAAGAGCGCCGCCGCACCGGGAGACACGAAGCCGCGCGCCCGCCCGGACTTCGGCGGCGCGGCTCCCTCGCGGGGCGACCCTCCAGGTATTCACAATATGCGTCGCGAGATGTGCGCGAGCAAGACATTTTTCCGAACACAAACCGAACACACGACGCCAAAACTCGCTCCTTTCGGGCCGGCGACCTGGGCTCCCGGCTGAACAGAACCCGCCAGGCCTTGCGCACCGGACGGGAGGCGCATAGGGTCTACGGTGCGCCACCCGCATTAATGGACGAAATTGTCGGGACGGAGAGCCGCCCGATCCGGACGGCCCGCGGTCGTGGCGGGACGTGGACCTCGCCGTGCTCCGGAAGTGGGTGGACGACGCGGCGACCCGCACGTCCAGCCGAAAGACGGCGAAGCGCCTCGGGCTCTCCGTCGAGGGCCTTCGCCAGTTCGTCCGGGGCGACACGAAACCCCAGGAGAGGACGCTCCGGAAGGTGGGCGAGGCGTACCTGGCCGAACTCCGGGAGATGTGGAGCCGCGAGGTGCCGGAGAAACCGGCGCTCCGCGTCGCGGAGCGGCCCGCCCCCTTCCCTGAGGAGGAGCTGGAGGACGAGCTGAGGCGCGTCCTCCCGGAGGGCCGGGAGCAGGCGGTGCGCTGGGTGAGGAAGCTGTTCGGCGCCATCCGGCGCCGTCCCGACGACTTTCCCCCCGGAGCCGAACGGCTGGAAGCTCCGCTCCTCCGCTTCGCGGAAGGGCTGCCGCCGGGCGACCCGCCTCCACGGAGAACGCCGCGGCCACGCAGGAAGGCGTAGAGGGACGCCCCCGCCCGGAGGCGTCCCTCTCTCGTCGGACCCCGGGGGGCGGGTACCGGCGGACGGAGACGGAAGTCACGCGGGGAGGTTTCCCGCGGCCCCCACACGAAATCGGCGGATGGCATCCTTCAGGTGTAGCAACTGCGGACGGATCAAGGAGTTCAAGGAACTCTTCGCGTACGAACTCTCCACCCGGCCGTGCACGGTCTGCTGGAAGGGCAAGTGGATCGAGTACGACGGGCCGATGGCGGAGGTGGTCCTGGGCCGCGAGGACTCCGAGGTCGCCGACCTCGTGCGGCGGTGCGAGTTCCTGGAGGCACAGATCCAGGCCACCTTCAGGACCAAGGAACTGCAGCAGAAGCAGTACGAGGCCGCCGGGACCCGGGACCAGGCGCGCGTCTTCGAGAGCCACATCCGTCTCTGCAACGACACGATCGTGAGCTTCGGGAAGGAGATCGAGACGCTCCACGCGCAGATCCACGAATACGGGGTCCGGGAGGCGATCCGGCGCGACGCAGGCGTGGCGTTCAAGGCCGCCCAGGGCGTTTCCGGCACCTCGGGGAAGAACAAGCTCTACATCGGCAGCCGGGACTTCGTCTCGAGCTACGCCAGCGGAAAACGGAAGAAGCCCCGCATCCTGGACGTTCCCAACTGGTCGTGGGGGCTGAACCTCTCCTGGGTGGAGGGCGGGATCTCGGCCAGGGCGCAGTTCAAGCTCAAGCTCGACGACCGGAGCCCGTACTCCACGATTCCCGCCCCGGTGCTCCAGAAGCTGAGGGAAGCGCCGGGGATGCAGCCCGAGACTTTCCTGGAACTCTGCCGGACCCGGGGTTCCGGGACCCTCCTCTGGTACGACAAGGACGGGGAGAACCGGCCCACCTGGACGGCGCTGGAGATCGCCTCGCTGCTCCGCTCCGGCTACCAGTTCAGGTTCCTGGCCCGGAGTTCGAGCCCGAAGGAAGAGAAGATCGTCCTCGAGCTGCCGAACTGAGGCGCACGTCGGCGGGCGCCGGATCCGCCGCGCGCCCGGCCGACCGCGGCTCCGGTCCCCGCACGCCGCCCCGGACCTCCCGGGGCACACATCCGTCCCCCCACCCTCCGCAGCGCCCATGAAGACCACCCTTACCGCGGGCCTGGCGCTCGCCCTGGCCCTCCCCGCGTCCGCCGCCGCCCAGGGGACGGACGCCCGCGTGAACTCCGCCGTCGATCGCTTCGCCCCCGCCATCGTGGAGGCGCGCCACCGCATCCACCAGAACCCCGAGCTGGGCAACCGCGAGTTCCTCACGGCCGAGATGGTCGCACGGCACCTGCGCTCGCTGGGGATGGAGGTGCAGACCGGAGTGGCCCACACCGGGGTCGTCGGGGTGCTGCGCGGCGGCCGGCCCGGCCCGGTGGTCGCCGTCCGCGCGGACATGGACGCCCTCCCGGTGACGGAGGACACGCCGTATCCCTTCCGGTCCACCGTCCGCACCACCTACAACGGGCAGGAGGTGGGCGTCTCGCACGCCTGCGGGCACGACGTCCACACCGCGGTGCAGATGGGCGTGGCCTCGGTGCTGGCCTCCATGCGCGAACAGGTGCCGGGGACGGTGGTGTTCCTCTTCCAGCCGGCGGAGGAGGGCCCCCCGCCGGGAGAGGAGGGAGGCGCGGCGCTGATGCTCAGGGAGGGGGTGTTCGAACGGCTGAAGCCCTCCGCCGTGTTCGGGCTCCACTCCTTCTCGGAGATGGAGGTGGGGCGGGTGGGATATACGCCCGGCCCCGCCATGGCCGCTGCGACCGAGTGGCGGGCCGTGGTCCGCGGGAAGCAGGCGCACGGGGCCTCTCCCCACCTCTCCGTGGACCCGGTGGTGATGGCGTCGCAGGTGGTGACCGCGCTGCAGACCATCCGCGCGCGCAACCTTTCCCCGTTCACCCCCAGCGTGGTCACGGTGGGGATCATCCGCGGCGGGGAGCGCCTCAACATCATCCCCGCGGAGGTGAGGCTCGAAGGAACGATCCGCACCTTCGACCCGGCGGTGCAGGACGAGGTGGAGCGGAGGATGCGCGAGGTCTTCGACGGGACCACCCGCGCCGGTGGCGGCTCGTTCACGCTGGAGTTCAACCGGGCGTACCCGGTGACGGTGAACGACACCTCGCTGGCGGCACGGATGCGCCCCACCCTGGAGCGCGTGGTGGGCCGGGAGAACGTGGTCCCGGTGGAGCCCACCACGGGAGCCGAGGACTTTTCCTACTTCGCGACCGAGGTGCCGGGGTTCTTCTACCGGCTGGGAACGGTGAAGCCGGGGACGACTTCCGGCGGGCACCACACGCCCACCTTCATGGCGGACGACGCCTCCATCCCCGTGGGGATGCGCGTGATGTCGAGCCTGCTGCTGGACTACCTGGGCGGGGGAGCGGTGGGTCGGTAGGAGGGACGCCGCGCCGACGGCATCACAGAGAGGGCCGGCTCCCGCGCGGGGGCCGGCCCTCTCTGCGTCCGCACCCCCGCGACGCGGACTACGCGGGAGGTTCCGTCCTCCGCTCAGCGCCACCCCAGGTCGTGGGACAGCGTGCGGGCGGCCTCGATCACGTGCCCCCCCACTCCGGGAAGCGACTCCCGGGGGACCCGGGTGATCGGCGCGGAGATGGAGACCGCGGCCACGATCTCTCCCCGGTGGTCGCGGACCGGGGCGGCGACCGCCACCAGGTCGTCCTCCAGCTCCGCCCAGTTCACCGCGTATCCCTGACGGCGCACCTCGCCCAGCTCCCCCAGGAAGCGCTCCCGGTCGGTGACCGTGGTGGGAGTGCAGCGCGGCAGGCGCCGCGGGAGGAGGGCGCGGACCTCCTCCTCCTCCATCCAAGCGAGGATCGCCTTGCACGCCGCGCTCGCGTTGAGCGGGAAGCGGCGCCCCACGGACCCCATGTGCATCACCGGCCGGGGGCTCTCCACCGCCTCGATGTTCACCCCCTCCTGTCCGACGAGCACGACCAGGTTGGAGGTCTCGCCGGTGGCGGCCATCAGCCGCTGCAGCGCGGGCCGCGCCACCTGCTGGAGCGAGGTCGCCTGCTTCGCCATCTCCCCCACCGCCGCGAGCCGCATCGAGACCCGGTAGCGGCCGCTCCCCTCGTCCCGGTCGAGGAACCCCGCCTCTTCCATCCCGCTCAGCCAGCGGGAAACGGTGCTCTTGGGCCGCCGGAGGAGGTCCGCGACTTCGGTGACCCCCAGCTCCTTCCGTTTCGGCGTGAACAGATCGAGAACATCCATCGCCTTGCGAAGCATTTAGTCCCGGTGTATAGTTGCGAATACTGAGATACAGTTCCACGAAATGGAACACACGAAGGCCCCATCGCATCGGTGGCTCCCGTCGTGTCGCTCCTGGACACCCCTTATTCCCCGGGGTGTCCGCCCGCACTCCGATTTCGTGGCGGATAGGGAACGTACACAAGGTTATCGGCACCTGCCCGGCGCGCAAGTGTTCCGTCCTTCCCCTCCGCCCGCCCCATAGATCCCCCGGCGCCGACGCTACACGGCGCCTCTCTCCACCACCCGCCGCGATCGAGAATCGCGGAAAAAACTCCCGCTCCACCCGTCGCGTATCACCCTCGCCGGAGGCAAGTGATGGGCCGTTCAATCCGTACGCAGCTCCTCCTCCCGCTCGCCCTGTTCGGCGCGCTGGGAGCCACCGCACCCACGCTCCACGCCCAGGAAACGGGCACGGTACGCGGCCGTGTCACCGACGCGGCCACCCAGCGTCCGATCGCAGACGCGCAGATCACGCTCGCGGGCACCCTGCGCCGCGTGGTCACCGACGTCGGCGGCGAGTACACCCTGTCCGGGGTCCCCGCCGGCGCCGCCACCCTGCAGGCCGGCAAGATCGGCTACGCCCCCACGTCGGTGCAGGTCTCCGTGACCGCGGGCGGGACCACGACCGCCGACATCGCGCTCGCGGCCGCCGCGCTCGCCCTGGAAGAGATCGTGGTGACCGCCACCGGCGAGGTGCGCCGGCGCGAGATCGCCACGAGCCTGGAAGCCATCGGCGGCAAGGAGATCGAAAACGCCCCCGTCCGCAACGCGCAGGACATCATCGCCGGACGCTCGGCGGGGGTCACCGTGATGGGGAACTCCGGTCAGCCGGGCGCGGGCGGCACCATCCGCCTGCGCGGCAACAACAGCATCAGCCAGGGGAACAACCCCCTCATCTACGTGGACGGGGTCCGCATCTACAGCGGCTCCACCCCGACCAACCTGGCGGGACGCCAGGGCTCCCTCCCCCTGAACGACATCAAGGCCGAGGACATCGACCGGGTGGAGATCGTCAAGGGCGCGGCCGCCACCACGCTGTACGGGACCGAGGCGTCCGGCGGCGTGATCCAGATCTTCACCAAGCGGGGGACGAGCGGGAGCACGCAGTGGAGCGCCGAGATCACCGGCGGCGTGAACCAGATGGGCCACGTGGGCCCCAAGGAGGATCCCACGGGGCTCTTCGTGAACCGGTGCCGGGGCGACGACCTGTTCCAGTACCCGGACCCCGCCAAGGACGAGCGGGTCAGCTTCGAGGACCCCACCTGCCCGTCCAGCGGCTCGTGGCTCCAGAACGGCGGGGTGCAGCAGTACAGCCTCTCCGTCCGTGGCGGAGCCGAGTCGCTGCGCTACTTCATGTCCGGCAACTACTCGGACATGGAGGGCGTGATCGCGCCGGGCGGGTCGCGGGACGGAGGCTTCCGCGGCAACTTCGGCTTCACCCCCGCCCGCGGCCTGGACCTCTCGTTCAGCTCCTCGTACCAGAAGCGCAGCACCCGCTGGCTTCCCGACGGGAACAACGCGAGCGGCTTCCTGCTGAACGTGGCGCGCGGGTTCAACAGCAACTTCAAGCGTCCCGGCAACTACGACGGACCCGACTGCTCGAACTCCACCATCACCTGCATCGTCAACGCCGACCTGCTCACCACCGACAACACGACCCGCAACGACCACTTCATCAGCGGGTTCACGTTGGCCTGGATCCCGAGCGACCGGGTGAGCAACCGCTTCACGGTCGGCTACGACTACAACAACACGCTCAACGAGAGCATCAACCCCTTCAACTTCATCCGCACCCCGAAGGGGCAGATCACCAGCTCGACGTACCAGCGGGGCTTCCTCTCGCTCGACTACGCCGGCTCGTTCCGCCACACCTTCGGCGGCGACTTCGGATCCACCTTCTCGTGGGGCGGGCAGGTCTTCAACGACTCGCGGCGCTTCTTCGACGTGCAGGCCCTCGACTTCGCCGGTCCGGGCCAGCCCACCATCGAGTCGGCGGCCATCCGCACGGTGCTCTCCGACGACCGCCAGCGCGTCATCAACGCGGGGCTCTTCTTCCAGGAGGCGCTCTCCTGGAACGACCGCCTCTTCGTGACGGTGGGGACCCGGGTGGACGGGAACAGCGCCTTCGGCAGCAACTTCGGCCTCCAGTACTACCCCAAGGCCAGCGTGGCGTACGTGGTCTCGGACCACGAATTCTGGCCGGCTGACTGGTGGCAGACCTTCCGCGTCCGGGGCGCGCTGGGCGAGTCCGGCAAGGCGCCGGGCGCCTTCGACGCGGTGAGGACCTGGTCGCCCATCGCGGGCGACAACGGGCAGCCCGCCGTGACCCCGTCGCAGATCGGCAACCCGGACCTGGGGCCGGAGCGGACCCGCGAGGTGGAGGTGGGCTTCGAGAGTTCCATGTTCGACGGACGCCTCGCGCTTGACGTGACGTACTTCAACACCACGACCAGCGACGCCCTCGTCCCGGTGACCTATCCGCCGTCGATGGGGATCCTCTCGACGCAGCTCGAGAACGTCGGCACCATCCACAACCGCGGGCTGGAGGTGAGCGTCGACGCCGGGCTGCTGCGCACCGCCGCGGTGGACTGGCGGGCGCGCGTCAACTACTCCGGGATCGACAGCGAGGCCGGTGACCTGGACGGCCAGCAGGTGTCGGTGGGCTCCCGGAACTACGTGATCCAGGGCTACGCCGTTCCCTCCTTCTTCGGGCGCAAGGTCGCGAACCCCGACGCCATCGCCGACCCGGTGATCGAGGATTTCACCTTCATCGGCTCGTCGTACCCCGACAAGGTCATCGGCGTGGGCACGAACGTCACCTTCATGGACCGCCTCACCCTCGACGTGCTGGGCGAGTTCCAGCGCGGCGGCCACCTGTCGAACTGGGTGGGTTACGCGGGAGCCCAGCGCGGCGTGTGGAAGCCCTGCCAGCCCGTGCAGGAGAAGCTGCGGCGGGCGGCCGCGGGCGACGCGGGAGCCCTCTCCGACGTCACCGCCCTGGAGCGCGCCAAGTGCGCCATCGACCGGACGAAGCAGGACGCGGACTTCTGGACCCAGCCCTCGGACTTCTTCAAGCTCCGCTCGGTCTCGCTCTCGTACGACGTCCCCACGCGCTTCATCCCGGCCGGGCGGTCGGCCACGATCACCCTCTCCGGGCGCAACCTGTTCACCAGCAGCGACTACGACGGTCTCGACCCGGAGTCCAGCGACAGCCGCGACAGCTCCTTCGGCCGCCGCGAATACTACCAGCTCCCGTCGTACCGGACGCTCCAGGCGTCCGTGCGAGTGAACTTCTGACCGCGATCCGAGGAGCATAGACGATATGTCGAGAAAGCGGCTTACCCTTCCGACGGCCCTCCTCGCGGGAACGCTCGCGTTCACCGGGTGCGACGGGCTCTTCGAGGTCACCAACCCCGGCCCGATCCCGGACGACGAGCTGAACACCGTCGGGGCCATGCCGTCCCTGGTGAACGGGATGTCGGCGGACCTCGCGTTCGCGCTGGGCAGCGTGGTGCAGACCTTCTCCATCCTCTCCGACGACCTCTACCACTCGGGGAGCTACACGGCGGAAGGACTCTACAACCGCGGGGTGCTGCGCCCCGAGGACGTGAACTCCGACTGGGGGTACATGCACCGCGCCCGCTGGGTGGCGGAGAGCGGGATCGAGCGGATGAAGACCGTGATGGGCGCCGAGTTCGACCGCTCGCCGCTCGCCGCCCGCGCCAACCTGTACGCCGGGTTCTCGAACCGGCTGCTGGGGGAGAACGTGTGCACCGCGGTGTTCGACGGGGGCCCCGGCACGGACTACCGGGAGCACCTCCGCCGCGCCGAGACGCAGTTCTCGGAGGCGCTCCGCATCGCGACCGCCGTCAACAACGCCTCGCTCCGGAACGCCGCCTACGGGGGGCGCGCCTCGGTGAGGGCGTACCTCGGGAAGTGGACCGAGGCGGCGACGGACGCGGCCATGGTCCCGGCGGGCTACGTCTACGAAGCCCAGTTCTCGCTCAACACCTCGCGCGAGAACAACGACCTGGCGTACGAGACCACCAACCGGCGCGAGTTCTCGGTCTACAACACCCCGTGGGCGAAGGTCCACGGCGACCCGCGGGTGCGCTGGGACTCGATCAAGACCTCCTCCGGCGGCGTCCAGACCGGGCAGGACGGGCGCACGCCGTTCTTCCGGCAGATGAAGTACCCGACGCTGGACGCGAACATCCCCCTCACCAAGGGCGCGGAGATGCTGATGATCCGTGCCGAGGCGGCGCTGCGCGCGGGCGACGTCGAGGGGGCGGCGGGCTTCGTCAACCAGCAGCGGGCGGTGTACGGCCTCGCCGCCCTGCCGGTGCCCGCGTCGGAGGACGCGGCCTGGCGGATGTTGCAGAAGGAGCGCGGAGCGGTGTTGTGGATCGAGGCGCGCCGCTTCGGGGACCTGCGCCGCTGGTACGAGGAGGGGCACCGGCAGTTCATGGCCGAGGACGACCCGCGCCTGGCGACCTGGGGCGAGCGGGCGCAGTGTTTCCCGGTGAGCGACCGGGAGGTGCTCAGCAACCCCAACTTCTGACCCGAACCCGTTTCCAGGAGCGGTCCCGGCGTGTCCGGGACCGCTCCTGCGCCCGCCGGACCCCTCCCGAGCGAGTCGCCGTGAACCGTACTGACGTGAGAACCGCCTCCCTCCGCCGCGCCGGCCTCCGGTGCGCGCCGCTCGCGCTGGCCCTCGCCCTCTCGGCGGGGTGCGAGGGCGGCGGGGGAGACCCCCTGGCCCCGGCGGGAGCCACCCTCCGGCTCTCCCTGTCGGGGCTTCCGCCCCTCGACCCCGCCCGCGAGGGAACGTACGAGGTGTGGGCCGTGGACTCCCGCGGGACGCCCCACTCCCTGGGGAAGTGGGCCCCCGCCGCGGACGAGGGGCGCGAGTACAGCTCCCCCGTGGCGGCGGTGGACGTCGAGATCACGGTGGAGCCTCCCGGCGACGCCGACCCCGGCCCCTCCGCGCAGAAGCTCCTCCGGGGATCGTTCCGGGGAGGGCGCGCGGAGCTGTCCGTGGTGGGCGCGGTGACGGCGGGGAGCCTCCCCCTGCAGGAGCATCCCGGCCAGTTCACCATGTACTTCTCCCCGAGCGACAACCACCTCCACGGCTTCCCCTCGCACGAGGAGTCCGGGGTCTGGCTCTTCAACATCGCCCCGCGCGAGACGCGCCAGGACGACGGATGGGTCCGCATGACCCAGCTCCGCGAGGGGTGGGTGTACGAGGGGTGGGTGGTGCGCGACATCGACTCGCCGGGCGCCGTGTGGCTCTCGTACGGCAAGTTCCTCCCGGACGGCACCGGCGCGCTGCGGAGCCGGGACGACACCGGGTGGGGCCCCTACTCCGGGGTGGCCGACTTCCGGACCGCCGGCGAGGAGGACTACCCGGGCGACGACTGGATCTCCAACCCCCTGGGCTTCCCGCTGCCGGAGGGGATCACGCTCCCGCTGAACCTGCGGGAGAAGCGTCCGGACGGGACGATGCGCTGGACGCACGTGGTCACCATCGAGCCGGCCACCGACCGGGGCGAGGCGATCTCCACCGAGCGTCCCTTCCTGGTGCGCCCCTACCGCGACACGTTCGCCGAGCGGGTGGAGGGGCTGCCCCGGTCGTACGGGCTCCCCCACCCCATCACATTTCGCCCGGAGGGACTCCCCCGGGGAACCGCGGAGGTGAGATGAAGCGCCTCTCCCGCGCCGTCCTCCCGGCGGCGGCCCTCGCGGCGCTGGCCACCTGCGCCGACGCCCCCACCGCGCCCGGCCGCGCCGACCCCGGAGCGCAGGGGGGCCGCTGGTCCACCTGGGTGATCCCGGACGGGGCCTCGCTCCGCCCCCCTCCCCCTCCGGCGGAGGGCTCTCCGGAGCAGCTCCGCGAGCTGGAGGAGGTACTCCGCGCGCAGGCGGCCCCGGACACGGCGGCGGTCCGCCGCTGGTCCGGCGTCCCCACGCGCGCCTGGACGCACGAGGCGGTGGACCAGCTGGAGTTCTACTGGGCTCTCCTCCCGGACGTGAGGGTCGCGTCCCCGGCCCGCTCCGCGCGCATCATGGCGCTCCTCCACGTCGGAATGTACGACGCGCTGGTCGCCACCTGGGACGCCAAGTTCGCGTACGGGCGCAGGGCCCCGCACGCGGCGGACCGCCGGGTGCGAGCCCTGGACGCCGCTTCGGAGCTGCCGAGCTACCCCTCGGAGCACGCGGTGGCGGCGGCCACGGCGGCGGAGATCCTGGCCTACGCCTTCCCCCACGAGGAGGGCGACCGCTTCCGCGAGCTGGCCCGCGAGGCCGCGGAGTCGCGGATCGCGGCGGGGATGGCGTACCGCAGCGACGTGGAGGCCGGGATGGCGCTGGGACGCGCCGTGGCCGCGCGGGTGATCGCCCGGGCGGAGACGGACGGCTCCGGGCTCCCCTGGACCGGGTCCGTCCCCGAAGGCCCCCACGCCTGGCGGCCGACCCCTCCGCGCCAGGTGAAGGTCCCCTTCGACCCGACGGCCGGGACGTGGACCACCTGGGCGATGGGGGAGCCGGGCCGCTTCCGTCCACCCCCTCCCCCGCTCCCGGGCTCCCCCGCGTTCCAGCGCGACCTGGACGAGCTGCGGTCGCTGGCGGCCGGCGGCCGTACGCAGCGCCAGGCCGACGCGGCGCGCTACTGGGCCACGGACGCCCCCTCCGCGCGGTGGGAGCTGTTCGTGGACGAGGAGGTCGCGGCGCAGCGGCTCTCGCCGCTCCACGCCGCCCGGGCGCACGCCCTGATCAGCGTCGCCATGTACGACGCATTCGTGGCCTGCTGGGAGGCCAAGTTCCACTACGCGCTCCTGCGCCCCATCACCGCCGACCCGGAACTCGAGACCGTGTTCTCCACACCGCCCTTCGCGAGCTACCCGTCCGGACACTCCACCATCTCCGCCGCGGCGGCGGAGGTGTTCGCCCACCTCTTCCCCGACCGCGCGAAGCACTATCGCGAGAAGGCCCACGAGGCGTCGTTCTCCCGGGTCTGGGGCGGGGTCCACTACCGCTTCGACGTGCTCGCCGGCGAGGAGCTGGGGGCGAAGGTGGGCGAGACGGTGGTGGCGCGCGCGAAGGGCGACGGCGCGGGGAGGAGCCGGTGAGGCGCCTCGCAGCGGCCCTGGCGCTCCTCCTCGCGGCGGGGTGCACGGCGGGCTCGCCCGCCGCGGCGCCGGACCCGGACGGGCCGCGCGGCACCCTGCTCATCGTGGGCGGCGGGGCGCAGCCGCCCGCGCTGGTGGAGCACTTCGTGGAGCTGGCGGGAGGGCCGGGCCGGGCCCGCATCGCGGTGCTCCCCATGGCGAGCGGCTCCCCCCGGTCCGGCCCGGAGAAGGCGGAGCAGCTCCGCGGCCTCGGCGCCGACGCGTTCGTGCTGGACGTCACGCGCGAGCAGGCACGGTCCGACTCCGCCGCGCGCCTGCTGGACGGCGTCACCGGCGTGTGGCTCACCGGAGGCGACCAGTCGCGGCTCACGGCGGCGATCCTGGGCACCCCGGTCCTGGACGCGGTGCGCGCCCGCTACCGGGAGGGCGCGGTCGTGGGTGGGACCTCCGCCGGGGCGGCGGTGATGTCCGACTCCATGATCACCGGCGCGCAGTACCGGGAAGGCGAGGACACGGCCGGCTCCCACGGCGACGTGTACCCCCGCGTGGCGCGCAACGCCATCGTGCTCGCGCCGGCCTTCGGCTTCCTCCCCGGCGCCATGGTGGACCAGCACTTCCTGCGGCGCGAGCGGCACAACCGGCTGATGAGCGTGGTGCTGGAGCGCCCCCACCTCGTCGGCGTCGGGATCGACGAGGGCACCGCCATCCGGGTGGACCCGGACGGGCGCTGGACGGTGGTGGGCGAGAGTTCCGTGCTGGTGCTCGACCCGCGCGGGGCCGGCGTCACCCCGGCGAACGCCCCGGTGCTGGGCGCCGAGGGGGTCCGCATGCACCTCCTCACCGCCGGGAGCGTGTTCGATCCCCGGACGGGGCGCGCGGACCTCCCCCACGCCGAACCCGGAACCCGTTCCTCGCCATGACCCGACGTCCGCTCCAGCTCGTCCTCGCCGCGCTCCTCGCCGCCTGCGCGCCCGGGGAGCGCTACGACCTCCTGATCCGCGGCGGGACCGTGGTGGACGGCACCGGGGCGCCCGGCTACCGAGCCGACGTCGCGGTCCGCGGCGACCGGGTGGTGCGGGTGTCGCGCGAGCCGCTCCCGGCCTCGTCCGCGGACCGGGTGATCGACGCCTCCGGGCAGGTGGTCGCGCCCGGGTTCGTCGACCTCCACGCGCACCTGGACCCGCTCCTCCGCCTCCCCGGCGCGGAGAGCCACCTCCGCCAGGGGGTGACCACCGCGCTCGGCGGGCCGGACGGCAGCTCGCCCTGGCCGCTGCCGGCGTACCTGGATTCCGCGCAGGCCCTGGGGATGGGAATGAACGTGGCCTTCCTGGCGGGGCACAACACCATCCGCCGCACGGTGATGGGGATGGCGGACCGGGCGCCGACGGCGGAGGAGCTGGAGCGGATGCGGGAGATGGTCCGGGAGGCGATGGGCCAGGGGGCGTGGGGGCTCTCCACCGGGCTCAAGTACCTCCCCGGCGCCTACTCCGGCACCGACGAGGTGGTCGCCCTCTCCCTCCCCGCGGCGGACTCCGGGGGGATCTACACCTCCCACCTCCGCGAGGAGGGACTGGGGCTCCTCGACGGGGTGGCCGAGGCCCTGGAGATCGGCCGCCGGGCCGGGATCCCGGTGGTCCTCACCCATCACAAGGCCGTGGGGCAGCCCACCTGGGGCGCCAGCGTCCGCACCCTGGCGATGGTGGACTCCGCCCGCGCCGCCGGGACCGACGTGATGGTGGACCAGTACCCGTACACCGCCACCTACACCGGGCTGAGCGTCCTCGTCCCCGCCTGGGCCTCCGCGGACGGGGACAGCGCCTTCGCGCGGCGCCTCGCCGTCCCCGCGCTGCGCGACAGCATCGTCCGCGGCATCGTCTTCAACATCCGCAACGACCGCGGCGGGGGCGACCTCCGTCGCGTGCAGTTCGCGCGGGTCCCCTGGATGCCCGAGCTGGAGGGGAAGACGCTGTACGACTGGGCCGCCCAGCGGGGGATGGCGCCCACGCCGGAGAACGGCGCCGAGCTGGTGATCGAGGGGGTGCGGCGGGGCGGCGTCTCCGCCATCTACCACGTGCTGGACGAGGGGGACGTCGAGCGCATCATGCGCCACCCGCAGACCATGGTCGCCTCCGACGGGCGCCTCACGCAACCGGGCGACGGACACCCGCACCCCCGCTGGTACGGCACCTTCCCCCGCGTCCTCGGCACCTACGTGCGAGAGAAGGGAGTGCTCACCCTCGAAGAAGCGGTGCACAAGATGACCGCCATGCCCGCCGCGCGCCTGGGGCTGGAGGACCGCGGGACGCTGAAGGAGGGCGCCTTCGCGGACCTCGCCGTGTTCGATCCCGCGGCCGTCGCCGACCTCGCCACCTTCCAGGACCCCCACCGCTACCCGGCGGGGATCGGGTACGTGGTCGTGAACGGCGTCGTGGCGGTGGACGGGGAGCGCTTCACCGACGCGCGGGGCGGCCGGGTGCTGCGCCGCCCGCCGGGGAAGGCGCGGGGCGCGGCCTCCGTGCAGCCTCGGGGCGAGCGATGAGCGGTACGGTCTTCCTCGACGGCGAGTACCTTCCGCGGGAGCGAGCCGTGGTCCCGGTGGACGATCGCGGCTTCGTCTTCGGAGACGGCGTGTACGAGGTGTTCCGCGCGTGCGACGGCCTCTTCTTCGAGGCGGCGGCGCACCTCGACCGCCTGCGGGACGGACTCCGCGACATCCGGATCGAAGGCGGCGACCGGACCGCTCCGGAAGCGTTGCTGGAGGTCGCGAGCCGGCTGCTGGCGGAGAACGGGCTGCGCGAGGGGCACGCCACCGCGTACGTGCAGGTGACGCGTGGCGCCGCCCCGCGCACCCACTACTTCCCCCCGCCGGGCACCCCGCCCACGGTGTACGTCTCGGTCGCCCGCTTCACGCCGGGCGTGGAGGCGTGCGTGCGGGGCGCGGAGGCGATCACCCACCCGGACCTGCGGTGGGCCCGCTGCGACCTGAAGACCACCAACCTCCTCCCCAACGTCCTCGCCAAGCAGGCGGCCGTGTCCGCGGGCGCGGCCGAGGCCATCCTGCTGCGCGAGGGCGTGGTGACGGAGGGGTCGCACACCACCGTGTTCGCGGTGCTCGACGGCGTGCTCCGGACCCATCCCTCCGGCCCGTACATCCTCCCCGGCGTCACCCGCGCGCTCCTGCTGCGGATCGCCGCCGAGCGGGGAATCCCGGTGCACGAGATCCCGGTCCCCGCGGACGAGCTGGAGCGCGTGGAGGAGCTGTTCGTGTGCGGGACCACCATGGACGTCCTCCCCATCGTGCGGCTGGACGGGCGCCCGGTGGCGGACGGGCGCCCGGGCCCGGTGACCCGCGCCCTGTACGCGGGGCTGATGGAGCGCCTGCCCGGCGCGTCCGCGCACGTCTGACGGAGTGCACCTGATCGAGCGGCGGGACGGGCGCCGACGCCCGCGCCCCGCCACGTTCCCCGCGAGGACTCCTCGCATTCCCGGCCACCGAACCATCCATCCGATGAAACCACGACCCGTGAAGACCGCAGGAACCCTGCTCGTCGCCGGCCTCGCCCTCCTGGGCGCCCTCCCCCTGCAGGCGCAGGGGGTGCCGACCCCGCTCTCGCACTTCGGCTACGAGCCGGGGTCGGACCGGAAGCTGGCGAACTGGACGGAGATGCTGGACTACTACGGGAAGCTGGCCCGGACCAGCCCCCGCGTGAAGCTGGACACCCTGGGCACCACCACGCAGGGACGCCCCTTCGTGATGCTCACCGTCACCAGCCCCCAGAACCACGCCCGACTCTCCGAACTCCACGAGATCCAGCGCAAGCTGGCGGACCCGCGGCGCGTCTCCGGTCCGGACGAGCTGAAGTCGCTCATGGAGCAGGGCCGGACCGTGGTGCTCATCACCCAGCAGATCCACTCCACCGAGGTGGGCGCCGGACAGATGGCGCCGCGGCTCCTGTACCGCCTCGCCGCCTCGGAGGACCCGAAGGTGCGCGAGATCCTGGACAACGTGATCCTCCTGCACATCCCCTCACTCAACCCGGACGGGACGGAGATGGTCTCCGACTGGTACCGGCGCTGGGTGGGGACGCCCTTCGAGGCGGCGCCCCTCCCCGCGCTCTACCACCCGTACGTGGGGCACGACAACAACCGCGACTGGTACGCCTTCACCCAGAAGGAGACCCAGCTCACGGTGGAGAAGGCGCACAACGTCTGGCGCCCGCACATCGTCCACGACGTTCACCAGATGGGATCCAACGGGGCCCGCATGTTCATGCCGCCCTACGTGGACCCCGTGGAGCCCAACGTGGACCCGCTGATCGTGGCCGCGGTGAACCAGCTGGGCACCTACATGGCCGCCGAGCTGATCTCCGACGGGAAGAAGGGCGTGGTGGTGAACGCCCAGTACGACATGTTCACCCCGGCGCGCGCCTACCAGCACTATCACGGCGGCGCCCGCATCCTCACGGAGACCGCCTCCGCGCGGATGGCGACCCCCATCACCATCGCCCCGGACGAGCTGCGCTCCAACCGGGGCTTCGAGGCCCGCGAGCGGAGCTGGAACTTCCCCGCCCCGTGGGAGGGCGGCGAGTGGGGTCTCCCGCAGATCGTGGACTACATGGACGCGGGGGCGATGGCCCTGCTCACCCACGCCGCGCGGAACCGCGGCTTCTGGCTGGAGAACTTCTACCGCATCAACCAGCGCGCGGTGAACCGCTGGGCGGAGTGGCCCAACGCCTGGGTGATCCCGGCGGGCCAGACGAACGACAAGGGGGTGCAGGCGGTGCTGCGGATCCTCCGGACCGCGAGCGTGGAGGTGCACCGCGCCGAGGCCGCCTTCACCGCCGCGGGGCGGACCTTCCCGGCGGGGAGCTGGGTGGTGCCCATGAACCAGCCGTACGCCTCGTTCGCGCAGGCCATGCTGGAGCGGCAGGACTACCCGCGCATGCACGACTACCCCGGCGGCCCGCCCACCCGCCCGTACGACGTGACGGCGCACACCCTCCCGCTGCTGATGAACATGGAGGCGGTCCCCGTCACGGAGCCGGTGAACGTCTCCCTCTCGGGCGTCATCCCCACCCCGGCGCTTCGGTACGAGACGCCCGCCGCGCTGCGGGGGCGCAATGCCCCGCGGGTCGGGATCTACAAGTCGTGGAACGAGCCGATGCCCGAGGGATGGACCCGGTGGATGCTGGACCAGCACGCGATCCGGTACGACACCCTCCACGACGCGGACATCAAGCGGGGCGGCCTCGCGCGGCGCTACGACGTGATCCTGTTCCAGGACCAGTCGGCGCGCGCCATCGTCAACGGGTACTCCGCGGACGTGATGCCCGAGCCGTACGCGGGCGGGCTGGGTGAGGTGGGGACCGCCGCCATCCGCGACTTCGTGCGCGACGGCGGGCGGCTGGTCGCGGTGGAATCCGCCACGGACTTCGCCATCGAGGCGCTGGGGCTCCCGGTGAAGAACGCCGTGGCCGGGCTGCGCCCGCAGGACTTCTACATCCCCGGCTCCATCCTCCGCCTCCGCCTGGAGGGCGGGCACCCGGTCGCCCGCGGGGTGGACCCGGAGACGATCGCCTGGTACTGGGGCTCCAGCCGCGCCTTCGAGACGCAGGACCCCTCGGTCCGCGTCGTGGCCCGCTACGGCGAGGGGAACCCCCTGCTCTCCGGGTGGATCCTGGGCGAGCAGCACGTCGCCGGGAAGCCGGCACTGGTGGAGGCGCGGGTCGGGAAGGGCTCCGTGGTGCTCTTCGGCTTCCAGCCGGACTACCGCGGCCAGACCATCGCCACCTGGCCCCTCCTGTTCAACGCCCTCCGCAAGTAAGGGCCGAGGTCCGGAAGCACCGTCGGGCGTCCCGGCTCGCGCCGGGCGCCCGAGACAACTCTTCACCCAGGGAGGAACGCTCGTGAAGCTCTTCAGATCGTCCATCGTCCGGGGCGCGCTCGCCGCCCCCGCGCTCGCCCTCCTGGCGGGGTGCTCGACGGGCACCGCCCAGGCCCCCCAGACGGCCCCCGCTCCCGCGTCGTCCGGAGACCACGCCCGCCTGGATCAGGACGTCACGCGGCTCCGGGAGTCGTTCCAGCGCTACGTCCTCCAGGACGGGCACCAGAACGACATCCTGGAGCGCCAGATCGACAACCTGATGCTCTTCAACCTCCTGGGCGACGTGGCCGAGGTGAACATCATCACCTTCACCGGCCCCCCGTCGCAGCACCACGTGGTCTCGGACAACCCGGGCGCCAACAACCCGCTCAAGATCAAGGGGTACGTCTTCATCCCCCGGAACCTGGACCGGACGCGGAAGCACCCGCTGATCGTCCTCCCGCACGGCGGGGTGCACGCCAACTTCACGAGCGGAAGCGCCAACGTCATCCGCGAGCTGGTGGATCAGGGGTACTCGGTGATCGCCCCGGACTACCGCGGGAGCACGGGGTACGGGAGGACCTTCTGGGAGCACATCGACTACGGCGGCCTGGAGACGGAGGACACCTACGCCGCGCGCCAGGCGGCGCTCGACATGTACCCGTTCCTCGACCCGCAGCGGGTGGGGCTCGTGGGGTGGAGCCACGGCGGCCTCCACGCGCTCATGAACATCTTCGACCACCCGGAGGCGTACAAGGTGGCCTACGCCGGGGTGCCGGTGAGCGACCTGATCTACCGCCTCTCGTACAAGAGCCCGGGGTACACGGAGCTGTTCGCGGCCGCGTACCACATCGGGAAGACGCCGCAGGAGGACCCGGAGGCGTACAAGAAGCGCTCGCCGGCCTTCCAGGTGCACCGCTACCAGGGCACGCCGCTCCTGATCCACACCAGCACCAACGACGAGGACGTGTACGCCAGCGAGGTGCACAAGCTGGTGGACGCGCTCCGCGCCTCGGGGAAGACGGGGTGGGAGTTCAAGGAGTACGACAACGCCCCCGGGGGACACGCCTTCAACCGCATCGACACCCCGCTCGCCCGCGAGTCGCGGCGCGAGATCTACCGGTTCCTGGCGCCGCACCTGAAGCCCGACCGCCCCGTGCGGTGAGGGGCTGAGGGAGCCGTGGACCCCGGCCCGCGGCGCGGGTAGATTGCCGGGAACGGGGCCGGCCGGCCCGGCGGGATTCCGCTGAGCCGGCCGGCCCCACGCACGATCACGACATGCGTACCGAACGAGAGATCCGGAGGCACCCCCGTGGCTGAGCGGCATTCCGGGGCCCGGGAGCCAGGGACCGACACCCGCGTGTCCGGAGCGGACTGGTACGGCGAGGACATCTCCGGGCAGGAGCACACGCGCGTGCTGTTCGTCGACCTGGACATGACCGAGGCCGCGAACCGCGGCGCCGTGTTCACCGAGTGCGTCTTCCGGAACGCGCGCTTCAACGTCTCCGCGCACGACGGGGCCGCGTTCGTGAACTGCACGTTCGCCGGCTGCTCGTTCTACGACGCGAGCTTCACCGAGTGCAAGCTCGTCGGGAGCCGGTTCGACCGGTGCGCCTTCGACGCCCTGAAGGTGAACGGCGGGAACTGGTCGTTCGTGGGGCTCGCCGGGGCGGACCTCCGCACCGCGTCGTTCCGCGGGGTGCGGATGCGCGAGGCGGACCTGACCGGCGCGCGGTGCCAGGGCGGCTCGCTCCGCGACGTGGACCTGTCCGGCGCCTGGCTCCACCGCGCCGACTTCTCGCGCTGCGACCTGCGGGGGAGCGACCTGAGCGCCCTCGACCCCGGGAGTATGGAGATCCGGGGCGCCATCGTCACGATCGACCAGACGATCGTCGTCGCCCAGGCGCTCGGGCTGGAAGTCCGCCTGGAGTAGCGGCCGGCCGGCGGCGGGGAAGGCTCCTCCCGATGGGCTCGCGGTTCCCGGATCGGGGTCACCCCCCGTACAGCAGCTCGTACACCCCCGCGTTCAGCCGCAGCTTCTTCACGTAGTCGCGCGTCTCCTCGAAGGGAATGCGCTCCACGAACAGGTCCTCGTCCCGGTACTCCGGAAAGTCGCGCCAGCGTGCGACGCGGCCGGGGCCGGCATTGTAGGCCGCGAACACCTCGGTGAGGGTGCGGTAGCGCCGCACCTGGTCGGAGAGGAAGAGGGTGCCGAGCTTCACGTTGGTGTCCGGGTCCCGGAGGCGCGACGCGTCCCAGCGCGCGATGCCGGCGCGGCGCGCGAGCCCCTGCCCCGTCGCCGGCATCACCTGCATCAGCCCCACGGCGCCCGCCGGGCTGACCGCGGTGGGGTGGAAGAGCGACTCCTGGCGGATCAGCCCCGCCACCATGAACGGATCCAGCCCGCGGGCGCGCGCCTCGCGCTCCACCGCCTCCCGGAAGTGGAAGGGGTAGACGATGCGCAGGAGGCGGTCGTCCCACCGCCCCATCCGCCGGCGAAGCTCGCTGCCCAGCACCGCGGCCGCCACCGGCTGCCCGTGCTCCGGCATCGCCTCCGCCACCGCGTACAGCGCGGCCGGCTCGTCCGCCATGCGCTCCCGCAGGCGGGCCAGCTCCCGGCGGCCCTCGTCCGCCAGGCCGATCTCGCGCAGCACCCCGGCGCGGAAGAGGGCGGCCTCCACCTCGGCGGCGGCGGCCGGAGGCGCCTCCGGCGGGTCCGCGAGCGGGATCCCGCGCAGCGACTCGCCGAGCCGCTTCCCGGCCAGCACGCCGTAGTACGAGAAGGCGTCCGCCGCGCGCGCCTCGCGGAAGCGCTCCTGCGCCACCGCCGCGTCGCCGGCCAGGAGGTGGGCACGCCCGGCCCAGTAGAGCGCCGGGGCCGCCCGCGCGTCCCTCGGCCGCGCGGCGAGGTAGGCGTCGAGGTCGCGCAGGGTCCCGGCCGCGTCGCCCGCGAGCATGGCGATGCGGGCCAGGCGCAGGGCGGCCTCGGCGGCGGCGGCGCCGTGCGTCCCCGTCGCCAGGGCCTGGCGGTAGAGCGCCCGCGCGGACTCCGTCCGTCCGGCGTCCTCCTCCAGGTCGCCCAGGTAGCGGAGCGCCTCGGCGCCGGACTCCTCGCCCGCGAAACGCTCCGCGGCGGCCCGCCAGGTCTCGCGCGCCCGGGACTCGTTTCCGAGCCGCACCTGGGTGCGCCCGGCGAGCACGGCCGCATCCCCGGACGCGGAAGCGGCGGCCAGGAGGTGGGACTCCGCGGCGGCGTAGCGCCGCGCCCGGAAGAGGGCCCGGCCCGCCTCCATGCGCACCGCCGCCCGCTCCGCCTCCGTCCCCCGCCCGGAGGCGAGGTACGCCTCCAGCCCGGCGACGCCGCGGTCCGTGCCGCCGTGCGCCAGCAGCGTCCGCCCCACGAGGAGGCGGTCCTCCGGCGACTGCCCGGGGAGCGCCACCGCCGCGCGGGCCGCGGCCAGCCCCGCCGGGGAGGCGGGCTCCGCCTGCATGGCCCGGCGGAAGGCTGCGAGCGCCCCGGCCGCGTCGCCCGTCGCCAGGCGCAGCGCCCCGGCCGTCTGCCACGCTTCCGCGCGGCCCGCGCGCGAGGGGACGCCGGGAGCCGCACCCTCCGCCACCGGGATCGCGCGCGCGGTGTCGCCGGAGCGGAGGAGCGCGTCCGAGCGCACCTTCCACCCCCGCTCGCGGCCCGCGTCGTCGTCCGCCTCCTCCGCGAGCCGGCGCACGGAGGCCGTGTCCCCCGCCTCCGCGGCCGCCTCGGCCGCGAGGACGAGCGCCCACCCGCGGAAGGGCGGGAGCAGCCGCGCGGCCTCGCGGTACACCCGCTCCGCGCCCCGTGTGTCTCCCGCGCGCGCCCGTTCGAGCCCGTCGCGCAGCGCTGCTACGCCGCGCGCCCGGTCCTCCGGGCCGGGGACGGGAAGGACGGCGGCGGGGGCTCTCTCCGGGGCGGACACGGGCTCCTCCGCGGCCGGGATCGTCGGGCCGCTCTCGGATTGCGTGGCGGGAGACCCGCCGCACGCTGCGAGGGCGAGCAGGGAGAAGAGCGCGGCGATGCGGAGCCGGGCGGGCGTAAGATGCATGCTGTGTCGCGGTTCGGATTGCGAAGCGAGGCGGAGCCCGATCCGGGGGCCTTCCCCGGGCATACCTCGGGGCGTGCCGCGAGTTCCGGGCCGGCGCGCGACCGGGTACGGGGCGTGCGGGCCTCGGACCGGACCCGCGAAGGGAGCGGCGCATGGAACGCGCGCGGTTCGTCACCTACCAGGGGAAGCGCCTCCTGCTCCTGGACCTCTCCGGGATCCGGGAGACGGACCGGCTCGCGCGGGAGGCCGTCCGCGCCTCCCGGCTCGTCCACGAGTCGCCGGACGGGCCCGTCGGGGTGCTCGTGGACGTCACGGACGTGCCGTACAGCCCGCGCTCGGTGCGCCTGCTGGGGGAGATCGCCGCCGGCTCCCCCCACGTCGTCGCCCGCGCCGTGGTCGGCCTCACCACGCGGGTCCGCCCCGTGGTCCGGGCGATCGCGCAGTACACCGGCCGGCCCGTGGAGGCATTCGACGACCTGGAGTCGGCCATGGCGTGGCTGGCGGAGCAGGCGTGACGCCGGGAGCGCCGGACCGGCCGGCGCCCCGCTTCGTTCAGGCGGCCCGGTCCAGCGGGGCCGCGCGGGGGCCCCTCCGCGCGCGGCGCGCCGTGCGCGCCCGGGCGCGAAGGCGGAGGGTGGGGTCGCACTCCGGGCACCCCGCGGTGCCGGAGGCGTGAGGACCGTCTTCGTAGGGAAGCCCGCACTCGCCGCAGCGCGACAGCTCCGGGGGGAGGACTCGCGCGGCGGGGCGGGCCGGGGTAGACGGCGGTTCGGTACTGCCCATGGGTCGTTCGTCTCCAGGTGTGGATGTTCTGCGGCTCGTACACCACAAGGCGGCGTTTGCGCCCCTCCCGGGACCCGTGCCCCTTGTGTATCTCCCGCCCCCGCAGGAGATTGTCCCTCCAGTCCAACGACTCGCCGGCTCCGGATGTACCCTCAGGCCATCATCGAAGCACCCTTCTCCCCCGACGCCGCCGGGCTCCCGCGCGGCGACGCCGAGCGCACGCTCCGCATCCATGCACGCCTCGCGGCGGCAGCCCTCGGGGCGCCGCTGGGGGTGGCACGGATCGGGTACGGGGACCCCGAGTGCACGGGCGTCCACGGCGCGGCCGACGCCTGGGACCCGCCGCTCCTCTGGAGCCGGGTCCACGAGGAGGTGTGCGCCGGAGGCGCCTCCGTTCGCGCGGACGGCGGGTCGGAGATCCCGGTCACACCGGGCACGCCGGTCTCCGCGGCGGGGGTCCCGCTCCGGGTGCCGGGCGGCGTGGGATCGCTCTGCGTGCTGAGCTTCGGCCCCCGCCTCTGGACCGACGCGGAGATGGAGGTCCTTCGCGGGGTCGCGGAAGCCGCCGCGGAGCAGCTGGCGCTACTCCGCGAAGCCGCCGGACGCGCCCGCGAGGTGGAGCGCCGTGCCCAGCGGATGGCGGACCGGATGCGGGCGGTGGCCTCCGCGGCCTCCGGGGTGCTGCGCGCCCGGAGCCCCCGACAGCTCCACGAGGTGCTGCGAGACGCCACACGGCGCGTCCTGGCCTTCGACGCGTTCACCCTCGCCGTGTACGACGCGGACGCCCACGCCCTCCACTTCCTGGGGAGTCACGACGGGGAGTTCTTCGAGGCGGGAGCGCCCGTCCCGGTCCGGGGCACGCCCAGCGAGCGCGTCGTCCGGGAGCGCGCCCCGCTGCGCACCCTCCGCTCCGACGACCCCGCCTCGCAGGGGGCCGCCCTCTTCGGGAGCAGCCGCCGGTCCGAGTCGACCATCCGCGCCCCGGTGCTGGACGGCGAGGTGGTGCTGGGCGTCGTGTCCGTGCAGAGCTACACGCCCGACCTCTACACGGACGGAGACGTGGAGGTGCTCGAGGCCGTGGCCGCGCTCGCCGCCACCGCGATCCGCAACGTCCAGTACCTCTCGGGGCGGGAAGCGGCGCTCTCCGCCCTCCAGAAGGCCGAGGAGCGGCACCGCGCCCTCTTCGAGCAGGTTCCCACGGGCGTGTTCTTCTACGACCACGAGCTGCGGGTCACGGCGGTCAACGAGCGCTTCATCGCCATGACCCAGCTCCCCCGCGAGCAGCTCCTCGGCTACCGCATCCGGGAGCTTCCTGACACGCGGGTGCTCCCCGTCTTCGAGCCGGTGCTCCGCGGCGAAGCCTCCTCGTACGAGGGGCCGTACCGCACCCCCACGGGCGCGGAGATGTGGCTCCTGATCCGCGTGGCGCCGCTCCGGGACTCCGAGGAGCGGGTGATGGGAGGGGTGGCGGTGGTGGAGGACCACACCGCGCTCCGCGGCGCGGAGCTGGAGCGCGCCGTCCTCCTGCAGCGGGAGCAGGCCGCCCGCGCCGAAGCGGAGATGGCGGCGCGCCGGGCCCGCTTCCTGGCCGAAGCGTCCGAGATGTTCACGGCCTCGCTGGACCCGGCGGCCACCCTGGAGACCGTGTCGTCGCTCCTGGTACCGCGCATGGCCGACTCGTGCCTGGTGTACCTCCTGGACCCCGAGGGAGGCGTGCACCACCGGGCCGCGGTCCATGCCGACCCCGAGCGCCAGGAGGCGATCCGCGCCCGCATCCGGCGGTACACTCCGGCGCTCGACTGCGTCCTCCCCCCCGTCGCGCACGCGCTGCGCACCGGCGAGTCCCGGTTCGTGACCGCGGACGAGGCCGGCAGGTGGGAGGAGAGCCCCCACGGCATGGATCGCGAGGGGGACCTGGATCCCGTCTCCCTCCTGGTGGTCCCGCTGATGGCGCGGGGGAGGATCCTCGGCGCCATCAGCCTGGGGTTCGAGTCCGCGCGCGGTCCGGACCCGGAGGACCGCCCCCTGGTGGAGGAGGTCGCGCGCCGCGCCGCGCTCGCCCTGGACAACGCCCAGCTCCACGGCGAGGTGCAGAAGGCGCTGCAGACCCGGAAGCGGGTGATGCAGACGGTCTCGCACGACCTGCGCAACCCGCTCACCAGCATCATGCTGAACTCCACCTCCCTGCTCAACGCCCGGCTGGTCCCGGCGCTGAGCCAGCCGGTGCGGCACGCGCTGGGGACCATCTCGTTCGCCGCCGAGCAGATGGAGCGGCTGATCCAGGACCTGCTCGACGTCACCCGCCTGGAGGCGGGGCACCTAGCCATCGACCGCGCCCCGCAGCACCTCCCCCTGCTGGTGGGGAGCGGGCTCTCGCTGCTCCAGCCCATCGCCGAGCGCGAGGGCGTGGAGCTGACCTTCTCCGTGTCCGGCGACGTCCCCCTCCTTCCCGTGGACGGCGGGCGCATCCTCCAGGTACTCTCCAACCTCGTGGAGAACGCCATCAAGTTCACGCCGGCGGGCGGGAAGGTCGGGGTGGCGGTGGAGGCCGGGGAGGACTGTGCCCGCGTCTCCGTGACCGATTCCGGACCGGGGATCCGGGAGGCGCACCGGACCCACCTCTTCACCCCCTTCTGGCAGGGGACGCCCGGCGGGCGCAGGGGCGCGGGGCTGGGGCTCACCATCGCCCGGGGGATCGTGGAGGCGCACGGCGGCCGGATCGGGATGGACGACGCCCCCGGCGGCGGGAGCGTGTTCCACTTCACCCTCCCGTACGGCCCCGTGGACGCAGCGCCGCCGCCTCACCCCGCCGCCCCCCCGTCCCTCCCCGCTCCGGCGCGCGAGCCGGCGGCGTCTCCCCGGCGCGCCGCCGTGCCCGGCCGGCCGACGGTGCTGGTGGTGGACGACAACGACTCGCCCCGCACCGCCCTCGCCTACGTCCTGGAGCGCGCCGGGTACGGGGTGGTGGAGGCGGCCGACGGAGAGCAGGGGGTGCGGGAGGCGCGCCGCTGCGCGCCCTGGCTGGTGCTCATGGACCTGAACATGCCCGTGATGGACGGATGGGCGGCCACCCGGCAGATCCGGCGCGAGGGTCTGGGGGCGGGCGGCCGCGTCCCCGTGGTGGCGGTCACCGCGCAGATCCTCTCGCCGCTGGAGCACACCGAGGCGGAGGTCCTCTTCGACGACCTCCTCCCCAAGCCGGTGACCGCCGCCCGGCTGCTGGAGACGGTCGAACGGCTCCTCTCCGACCCCGGCACGGGAGCGGGCTGACCCGGAGCGGCTCCCCGCCTCCCGGGGCCGGCCCGAGTTCCGACGTCAGGCAGCCGGGCACGTCTCGCCGCAGCGGGCCTTCACCAGCAGGGCGAGCACCTCCAGGAACTCGTCGTGGGAGACGCTCCGCTCCCCGGGCCGGGTCTTGTGTGCGACCACCAGGTCCAGCGCCGGGAGCACCACGACGTGCTGCCCGTACGCCCCCAGCCCGGCGTACCCGCCCTCGTACGCCGGCCCCAGCTCCGGCCGGTCGAACACCCACCACAGGTAGCCGTACCCGAACGCTCCGTCCCGAAGCCGCGCGGGGTTCATCTCCGCCCGTCGCGTGACCGGGCGGGTGCTCTCGCGCACCCAGTCGCGGGGAACCACCTGCCGGTCGCCCCAGCGCCCCTCCCGCAGCATCAGCAGCCCCAGGCGCGCCATGTCGCGGGTCGAGAGGTTCATGTGGTACGCCCGGTGGACCGAGCGGGTGGTGTCGCCCGTGCGCGAGTGCGTGGAGCGGTCGAAGTCCTGCATCCCCAGCGGGCGGACGAGGTCGCTCTCCAGGGCGTCGTAGAGGTTCCTTCCGGTCTCCCGCTCGAAGACGGTCCCCAGCGCGTTGAAGTCCCAGTTGCTGTAAAGGTAGTACCCGCCCGGCCGCTGCGAGCCGCGCGGCGGGGCGTCCGCCAGGTCGTCGCCCGGGTTGGAGGCGGGATGGTAGATGCCGGAGCGGGCCGAGAGGAGGTGCCGGACGGTGGCCTGCTTCTCCCCGTCCGTGAGCCCCTCGCGGTCGTCGACCCCCATCTCCGCCAGCGTCCGGTCGAGCCTCACGGTGCCGTCCGCCACGTACTTCCCGAAGAGCATGGAGAGCACGCTCTTCCTCACCGAGGCCAGGTAGCTGACGGCCCGGACGTCTCCGTAGTCCATGAGCACCCGCCCTCCCACCGCCGCCATGAAGGCGGTGGTGGGGAGCTGCGCCAGGTGCGCGCGGACGGAGTCCAGGCCGGCCGCGCTCCACCCGGCCTGCTCCGGAACCGGGATGCGGGCCCACCCCGTGTCCGGAACGGGGGACACGGCTGTCCTCCCGGGTGTGACGGGGGGCGCCTCCGGAGGGGCCGGACGGGCGTGCGGCGCGCACCCGGCGGCGAGGGCGAGCACGGTGGCGAGGACGAGCCGCGCCGGTGGGCGGGGGAACCGCCGGGAAGCGAGGTCCCGCATGGGAATCCGGGGCTGGGGGACGATGTCGGACGGGCCCCGGATGGATAGCTCCGCGGGCGCTCCTGCGCAACCCGAAACGCTCACAAAACGTTGTACGGTCTGAGCTTTGCACTGGGGCGCGCCGCGGGGTCGCGGCCCCGCAGAGATCGAACTTTACGTAGGATCCAGCAAGGAGCGGAAAGTGAAGAACGGAACGACTCGCTTCGCGTTCGCGGCCGCCGCGGTGGCGGCCCTGACCTTCGCGGCCCCGGCACAGTCGCAGTCGCTGCTCCCCTTCGCGGTGGAGGGACGTACCGGCCTCGCGTTCCCCACCGGCGACTTCGGCAACGCGCTCGGGACCGGCTACAGCGTGGGTGCCAACGTGAGCTTCAACGTGCTCCCCGCCGTCGCCGTGTACGGGGGATACAGCTACACGCAGTTCGACTTCGACGACGACCTGGGCGGCGACGATTCCTTCAACGTGAAGGGCCTGGAGGCGGGGGCGCGCCTGCGCCTCCCCATGGTCGGGCTCTCGCCGTACCTGAAGGGCGGCGTGGTCTACTACAACGGCGGCGTCTCGGGCGGACCGGACGTCGACAACGAGCTGGGCTTCCAGGTGGGCGCCGGGCTCGACTACCGCCTCGGGCCGGTGGTGTCGTTCACCCCCGAAGTCAGCTACGTCAGCGTCCCCGCGGAGCGGGGGCCCGACGCCAGCTTCGTCCGGGCGGACGTGGGGCTGCGCTTCCAGCTGTAGCCGGGATCCGCGCGGAACGGAACGAGGCGGCGGGCCGGGAAACCGGCCCGCCGCCTCGTCTTGTCCCACCTCCCGGGACCGAAAGACTTGTCGGTGAGGCGGGCGGCCTTATTCTTTCTCCCGGCGGGACTTCCCCCGCCCCCGCGAACCGGCGGGACCCGATCCGCGACGGATCGCCCCTCCGGGCGCCGGCCCTGCGGTCCACCCCGCGCCGCTCCGTGTCCATGACCCTGCAGTCCACCCCGTTGCTTCCGACGCTCCTCCTCGCCGCGCTGGTCCTGGCGATCCTGGGTGCCTATGCGTGGCGGCGCAGCTCGGCGCGCGACGCGGTGCCGGAGGAGGCGCGAGACGACGAGAAAATGCCGGACGCCGGACGCTCCGGGGCGGCACCCGCACGCACCGCCCCGGAGCCCGTGCGGTTCGAGGGAGAGGCCCCGGCGATCCCCGGACCGGCTCCCGCGGGCGAGCGGAGCGCCCAGGCGACCGTGCTGGTGGTGGACGACGACGAGACGATCCGCGAGGCTCTCGCCCGCATCCTCGCGGCGGAGGGGATGCGCGTGGTCACCGGCGGCACGGGCGAGGACCTGCTGCGCCTGGCGCGCGAGCACGCGCCGGACCTGGTGACGCTGGACGCCATGCTCCCGGACATGCCCGGCCCGGAGGCCCTGGCACGGCTGCGGAGGGAGCCGTACGGGCGGGAGCCGCGGGTGTTGATGCTCACCGGGATGGAGCGCGACCGGCTGGAACTCGCCGACGCGGAGTACCTGTGCAAGCCGGTGGACCGGAAGCGCCTGCTCGCCACGGTCCGCAGGGTGCTCGCCGGAGCCGGCGCGCCCGGAGCGGAGTCCGCCTGCGCCCGGACGGGGAGCGGCGGGATGGCGGCGGCCCGGAGCTGAGCGGGGCCGCGGGCGCCCCCGGGTTCCGGAACGCGCTCCGGGACCGTAGCTTGTCGGCTCCGGAACCCGATCCACCCGAGCCACGGAGCACCCGCGTGAACCTGAGCCTGCGCGCCCTTCACCGCCTCGTCCCCGACCTTTCCGCGACCCCGGAGGAGATCGCCGCGCGCCTCGACGCGGGCGGCGTGGCCGTGACCCGCGTCGTCCCCCTGGCGGAGCTGCTCCGCCCGGTGGTGGTGGGACGCGTGGAGGAACTCACCCAGCACCCCAACGCCGACCGCCTGCGCGTCTGCGTGGTGAACGACGGGGGGGAGCAGCCGCGGCAGATCGTCACCGGCGCCTCCAACGTGGAGGCGGGGGCGAGCTACCCGGTGATCCGCGCGGGGACCACGCTCCCCAACGGGGTGAAGATCCGCAAGGGGAAGCTCCGCGGCGAGGTCTCCGAGGGGATGCTCGGCTCCGCCATCGAGCTGGAGCTGGGCGACGAGAGGGAGGGGCTGATGACGCTCTCCGGGAACCCGGAGCCCGGCACCCCGCTCCCGGAGGTGGTCCCCGTGGAGGGGGTGGTCTTCGTGCTGGAGGGCGAGCCGGAGGAGGAGGAGATCGTCCGGGCGCTCGGGGGCGCGCCGGCCTGAGCCGGGCGGCTCCCGTGGCATGGAACGCGCGGCGGTGACGCGGCCCTCTTCCGGGGCCGCGTCCGGCGGCGCCCGGGCACGCTCCGTCCCCCCACGCGGAGGCCGCCATGCCCTTCCTCACCACCCGCGCCGTCCCCGCCACACGGATCTACTACGAAGACATCGGGGAGGGCCCGCCCGTCGTCCTGGTGCACGGGTGGCCGCTCAGCCACCGCATGTGGGAGCCGCAGGTCGACGCGCTCACCGAGGCGGGATACCGCTGCATCGCGTACGACCGCCGGGGGTTCGGGGCGTCCGACTCCCCGGGGGACGGCTACGACTACGACACCCTGGCCGGCGACCTCCACGACCTGGTCACCACGCTCGACCTTCACGACGCGACCCTCGCCGGCTTCTCCATGGGCGGCGGAGAGGTCGCCCGCTACTTCGGCCGGTTCGGGGCGGAGGACCGCGTGTCGCGGGCCATGCTCATCGCCACCGTCACTCCCTTCCTGCTCCGGACCGACGACAACCCCGAGGGCCTCGACGCGCAGGTCTTCGACGCCATGGTGAGCGGGATCCGCGCCGACCGCATCGGCTTCCTCGACGGCTTCGTCCGGAAGTTCTTCAACCTGGACCGGAACCCGGGGGCCGTCGGCGACGACGCGCTGCTGTACGCCAAGACCATCGCCTGGTACGCCTCGCCGCTGGCGACGCGGCGGTGCGTCGACGCGTTCGGCCGGACCGACTTCCGGCAGGACCTGAAGAGGATCACGGTGCCCACGCTGGTGGTGCACGGCGACTCCGACCAGATCGTCCCCTTCGAGGTCTCGGGAAGGAAGTCGGCCGGGATGATCGAGCACAGCCGGCTCGATCTGATCGAGGGCGCGCCCCACGGCCTCAACCTCACCCACGCAGACCAGCTCAACGAGCTGATGACCGGGTTCCTGCGCGGCTGAGTCCCGGACGCGCGACGGCGGTCCCGCCCACCGGACGGGACCGCCGTGTCCGCGCGCCGCCGAGCGCGCTACTCGCCGCCGAGGTCCGCCAGCCGGACGCGGACCATGTCGTCCAGAAGCTCGTCCGGCACGCCGTAGACCTCCTCCGCCAGGAAGCGCCGCGTCTCCGTCTCGTTGCGGGCCACCTCGCGCAGCGCGCTCCCCAGCCGCTCCAGGGGGAGCCCCACGCGGCGCGCGGCATCCACCAGCCGCTGGTACGCCTCCCGCCTCGCCTGCTGCTCCTCCGGGGTCTCCCCCGGCTCCCACGGTTGTCGCATCGCTCGCTCCCCCGTCGCGCCGTGTCGGTCCCGCGCGGCTCCGCCGCCCCTGAACAGTAACACCCCCGGCTGCCCGCGTCAGGGCTCAGCCGCCGCGGCGCGTCCCCGGCGAAGCGGGGGCGATCCGGCGGCGCAGCCCGAGCGCCAGCGCCCCGGCGCCCACCCCCAGCACGGCCAGCGGGAGCGTGCCGGAGGAGCGGCGCTCCGCGGGCTCGGAGGCGGCCTCCTGCGCGAACGCGGCGGAGACCACCGGCACGGCGGGCGTCGCGGGCGCGGCGGCGGTCTTCGGCGCGGGCTCCGCCGCCACGGCCGCCAGCGAGTCCTCCATCAGCCTCTCCACGTGCGCCGCGTACTTCTCCGGGAAGACCGCGACGTGGTAGTGCGGCGGGTTCCGCTCGCGCGTGACGTCCAGCACGCCCTTCCGCTCCAGGGAGAGGAGGGTCCCCTCCAGCCATGCACGGCACGCGGCGCTCTGGCTGACGCGGAAGTCCACCGCCATCCCCGTGGGGTGGACGGAGAGCCTGTGCGCGTTGCCCGGCTGGTTGGCCGTGGGGCGCGTGAGGCTGGTGACCACCAGCCGCTCCCCGCATCCCTCGCGGTACTGCGCCCCCAGGCGCTCCACGAACGTCCGCAGCACGGGACGGGCGTACGGAAACGAGACCCCGTCGGCGACGCGGTAGTTGTCGTCTCCCTCCACCTCCACCAGGTGGCCCTTCGCCACGAACTCGCGCACCTGGCTCGCGCTGCGCAGGAAGGTGAAGGCGTTCTCCCGGGCGACCTGGTGCTGGCGGACCATGGATCCGGGGGAGCCGCGCAGCGTCGCGTCGTCGGCGTACGCGGGTACGGCCGTGGCGGCGAGCAGCATCGTGGCGAGGGTCGCAGGTCTCTTCATCCCGACCTCCCGGAGTTGAGCGTGCGGACGCGAAGCCCCCGGCCCGAGAGCGGGGAATGGACGCGAAAGTCTTTGGGGGTTTGCGTTTGAATACCTCGGAGTCACACAAATGTTCCCGCGCCGCGCAGATACACGAGCCCCGGCGGTACGGTCCGTGCCGCGAGGCCGCCCCGTCCGGCGGCACCCGCTTTGATCCCGCGCCGGATGGCAGTATGTTACCTGGTTTCGTCCCGTGCGGCGCGGCTCGCCCCGCACCCACCGACCGTCGAACGCTCGCAGCAGGCCGACCGTGGAAACCCCGACGACCGACCCCACCGCCGAGAACGCCGCCCCCACGCAGGGGCTGGACTTCATCCGCTCCATCGTCGCGGACGACCTGCGCACGGGGAAGCACGACGTCATCGTCACCCGCTTCCCGCCGGAGCCCAACGGCTACCTGCACATCGGCCACGCCAAGTCCATCGGCCTCAACTTCGGGATCGCCGGGGAGACGGGCGGACGCTGCCACCTGCGCTTCGACGACACCAACCCGGAGACGGAGGACGTCCGGTACGTGGAGTCCATCCGCGACACCGTCCGCTGGCTGGGCTACGACTGGGGCGAGCACCTGTACTTCGCGGCGGACTACTTCGACGACATGTACGCCTACGCCGAGTTCCTCGTAGGCCGGGGGATGGCGTACGTGGACAGCTCCAGCGAGGAGGAGATCCGCGAGTTCCGGGGCACCGTCACGGAGCCGGGGCGCCCGAGCCGCTTCCGCGACCGGAGCCCGGAGGAGAACCTTGACCTCTTCCGCCGCATGAAGGCGGGCGAGTTCCCGGACGGCTCGCAGGTGCTGCGCGCGAAGATCGACATGGCGTCGCCCAACATGCTCCTGCGCGACCCGATCCTCTACCGCATCCGCCACGCGCACCACTACCGCACCGGCGACCGCTGGTGCGTGTACCCGCTCTACGACTACGCGCACCCCATCGAGGACGCCATCGAGGGGATCACGCACTCCATCTGCACCCTGGAGTTCGAGAACAACCGTCCGCTGTACGACTGGGTGGTGGAAGGCTGGCAGGACTTCGAGCGCGCCCGGGGCCGCGTCCCCCACCGCCCGCGCCAGTACGAGTTCGCGCGCGGGACCCTGGACTACACGGTGACGAGCAAGCGCAAGCTGCTCGCGCTGGTGAACGGCGGCTACGTGAGCGGCTGGGACGACCCGCGCATGCCCACCCTCGCCGGGCTGCGGCGGCGCGGGGTGACGCCGGAGGCCATCCGCTCCTTCTGGGAGCGCATGGGCGTGGCGCGGACGGACAGCCGGGTGGACATCGGCAAGCTGGAGTTCGCCATCCGCGACGATCTGAACCAGCGCGCGCCGCGCGTCCTCGCCGTCCTGCGCCCCCTCAAGGTGACGATCACCAACTACCCGGAAGGGGAGACGGAGGAGCTGGACGCGCCGTACTGGCCCCACGACGTGCCGAAGGAAGGGTCCCGCAGCCTCCCCTTCTCGCGCGAGGTCTACATCGAGCGAGACGACTTCATGGAGGACCCGCCGAAGGGGTACTTCCGCCTCGCGCCGGGCCGCGAGGTGCGCCTCCGCTACGCCTACTTCATCCGCTGCGACGAGGTGGTGAAGGACGAGGCCGGCGAGGTGGTCGAGCTGCGCTGCACCTACGACCCGGCCACCCGCGGCGGGAACGCCCCGGACGGGCGCACGGTGAAGGGGACCATCCACTGGGTCTCCGCGGCGCACGGCCTCCCCTGCGAGGTGAGGCTCTACGACCGGCTCTTCACCGTCCCCGACCCGGACGCGGGGGAGGAGGACTTCAAGGCGTACCTGAACCCCGAGTCGCGGGTGACGGTGACGAACGCCTTCGTGGAGCCCAGCGTGCGCGACGACGCGCCCGGGAGCCGCTACCAGTTCGAGCGGCTGGGCTACTTCTGCAGCGATGGGGTGGAGAGCACGCCGGAGGCGCTGGTCTTCAACCGCACCGTGACGCTCCGCGACACCTGGGCGAAGCAGGCGGAGGCGAAACCCGCGACGCCGAAGCCGGAGCGGCAGAAGGCCGCGAAGAAGGAGCCCGCCGCGGCCGGCGAGGCGAAGCCACGCGAGAAGGCCCCGTCCCAGGAGGTGCCCCGCACCCCGGAGATGGAGGCGCGCCGCCGCCGATACGAGGCGGAGCTGGGGCTCTCCGCCGACGAGGCGGACGTGCTCACCCGCGTGGAGGAGGTCTCGGACTTCTTCGAGGCCACGGTGCGGCTGGGCGCCTCTCCGAAGAGCGCGGCGAGCTGGATCGTCAACGTGGTGCTGCTGGAGCTGAAGGAGCGCGGGATCAACGACCTCGCCTTCGATCCGCCGGCGCTGCGGACGGTGATCGCGATGGTGGAGGACGGCGCCCTCTCCAGCGGCGCGGGGAGGACCGTCGTCGCCGAGCTGGCGAGGGAGGGGGGCGACCCCGTGGAGATCGTGGAGCGGCGCGGGCTGCGCCAGGTGAGCGACACCTCCGCCCTCGTCCCCGCGGTGGAAGAGGTGCTTTCCACCCACGCCGCCAAGGCGGAGGAGTACCGCGGGGGGAAGACGGGGCTGATGGGCTTCTTCGTGGGGCAGGTGATGAGGAAGACCGGGGGAGCCGCCAACCCCGAGGTGGTGCGGAGCCTGCTGGAAGAGCGGCTGGGGGCGTAGCGCCGTTCCGCCGCGCGGGAGAGGGGGCGCCTCCGACGGGGGCGCCCCCTCTCGCGTTCCGGGCCGTCCCACGGGGACCTCCGCCGCGGGACCACGGTAGTACCCCCGGCACTCACCCACCCGGAACCACAGGGTCATGGGGAAACAGAAACCGCTGCTCGCCGTCCTCCTCGCGGCGGGGCTGGGAGGGATCGCTCTCGCCGCCCCGTCGCTCCTCCCGCGGGACGACGCGCCCCCGGCTCCGGCCGGCGCCCCGGCGCCCCGGCGGCCTCCCGGCCCATAGCCACGCGCGGCCTGGACCCCGCGCGGCTCGACAGCGCCTACGCCGACGCGGCGCGGCTGCCGCGGCTCCGCAGCCTGCTCGTCGCCCGAGACGGGGAGATCCTGGCGGAGCGCTACTTCCGCGGCGCCTCCGCCGACCGCCCCGCCAACGTCAAGTCGGTGTCCAAGAGCATCGTCTCCGCGCTGGTGGGGATCGCCGTGGCGGAGGGGCACCTGCAGGGGCCGGAGCAGCCCGTCGCCCCCTTCTTCTCCGAGTACCTGGCGAACGACCCCGACCCGCGGAAGCGGGAGATCACCATCGGGCACCTTCTCTCCATGCAGTCCGGGCTGGAGCGCACCTCGGGCGGCAACTACGGCGCCTGGGTGACCAGCCGCGACTGGGTCCGCTACGCCCTCGCCCGCCCGATGGTGGAGGAGCCCGGCGGCCGCATGCTCTACAGCACCGGGAACACGCACGTGCTCTCCGCTCTCCTCACCGAGACGACGGGGCGGAGCACCTGGGCGTACGCGCGAGACGTGCTGGCCGAGCCGCTGGGGATCCGGCTCCCGCGGTGGCCCACGGACCCGCAGGGGATCTACTTCGGCGGGAACGAGATGCTCCTGACGCCCCGGGCGATGGTGCGCTTCGGGGAGCTGTACCGCAACGGCGGGAGGTACGAGGGGCGCCAGGTGGTGCCGGAGGCGTGGGTGCGCACCTCGCTCACCCCGCGCACCCGGTCGCCGTGGAGCGGCGACGCGTACGGCTACGGGTGGTTCCTGAGCGAGGCCGCCGGGCACCCCATGTTCTACGCCTGGGGGTACGGCGGGCAGTTCATCTTCGTGGTGCCGGAGCTGCGGCTCACGGTGGTGACCACCTCGGACCCGGACTCGCCCCGGGAGGGCGACCACCTGGCGGAGGTCCGCCGCATCCTGCGCACCCTGATCGTCCCCGCCGCGGAGGCCGGGGGGGCGCCCGATCCTCAACCGTCTGATTGACAGTCGTTCCAGCCCGCGGTATCCTCAACCCCATGGTTGAGGATACGACGGATACCCTGAGCGTGGTGTTCCGGGCGCTCAGCGACCCCACGCGCCGCGAGATGCTCCGCCGCCTCGCGGCGGGAGAGCGCACCGTCGGCGAGCTGGCGGAGCCCTTCCGCATGTCGCTGGCGGCGGCCTCGAAGCACGTAAAGGTCCTGGAGCGCGCCGGGCTGGTTCGGCGCACGGTGCGGGGCCGCACCCACCGCTGCCGGCTCGACGCCGGACGGCTCGCGGAGGCGCAGCGGTGGCTCGCCTTCTACGAGCGCTTCTGGGACGACCGGTTCGACGCCCTGGACGCGCTGCTCGCCTCCGATCCGGGGGAGGAGTCCGGATGACCGCCCCGTCGTATCCCTCACCCACGTATGTCCCGCCGTGTACCGGCGTCGCCCCCGGCGCCGGGTTGCCCTCCGCGCGGACGCGCCCCGTGCGCCCCGCCGGCCGCTCTCTCATCCCGCGAGGTCACCGATGATCCGCATTACGCTCACGAGTGTGTTCGTGGACGACCAGGACAAGGCACTGGCGTTCTACACGGAGGTGCTGGGCTTCGTGAAGAAGTTCGACATCCCCATGGGAGGCCCCCGCTGGCTGACCGTGGTCTCGCCGGCCGCCCCGGACGGCGTCGAGCTCGTCCTGGAGCCCGACGCGCACCCCGCGGCCAGGGCGTACAAGGCGGCGCTCGTCGCGGACCGGATCCCGGCCACGTCGTTCCAGGTCGACGACGTCCAGGAGGAGTACGAGAGGCTGTCGGGGCTGGGCGTGAAGTTCCTTTCCACGCCGAAGAGGATGGGAGAGACGACGACTGCGTTGCTCGACGACACGTGCGGCAACCTCCTCCAGCTCCATCAGGTCCATTGAGGGCGGACGGGAGCCCTGCGGGCGCCGCTCCGCGACCCGGCGCGCAGTCGATCACGGTGGTGCGGACCTTCGCCGCGCCCGTCGCAGAGGTGTTCGACGCCTGGACGGACCCGGACCGCCTCCGCCGCTGGCTGGCGCCGGGCCCCTGCGTGGTGGCGGAGGCGAGCGCGGATCCGCGGCCCGGGGGGCTGTACCGGATCCTGACCGTGGACCCGCTGGGCGCTCGGCACCTCACCACCGGCGAGTACCGCGAGGTGGTGCCGGGGGAGCGCCTAGTGAAGACCTGGGTGTACGAGGGTCCGGCCCACCGGGACCGCTACCCGACGCTGCTTACGGTGGACTTCAGAGAGGCGGGTCCGGACGCCACCGAGGTCACGCTCCGCCAGGACCGGCTGGTCACGCACGAGGACCGGGAGGGCAACCGGGAGGGCTGGCGCCTCTGCTTCGACAAGCTGGACGCCCTCCTCGCCCACACCTGACCCCGACACACACGCCGCATGGCCGAACCTCTCAGGAACTACTTCGACGACCGGGTGCCGCGCGCGATCGCCCGGCAGATCTCCGCCGCGTGGCCCGGCTTCCGGGCGGAGGTTTTCGTCGCGGACGTGCTCGACGGCTACGAGGCGCTCGGCCTGATGGACCGGGGGAGGCACATCGCCCTCGTGCTCCGGCGCCACCTGCCCGGTGACTATTCCGCAGCCCTGGAGGTCCTGCTGCGCTCGGTGGGGGAGCGCCCGGCGAGGACGGAGGGCGACGGCGGGATGGCTTCGTTCCTCTACCTCCCGCACGTCAACTTCGTCGCCGAATTCGGCCTCGACGACTTCGACGCGTCCACGAAGGCGCTGTACCTCCTGACGCAGCGGTTCACGGCGGAATTCAGCATCCGTCCGTTCATCGAGCGCTACGAGCGCGAAACGCTGGCGCTCCTCCACGAGTGGGCGGGGGACCCCGACGTGCACGTTCGCCGGCTGGTGTCGGAGGGCACGCGTCCGCGGCTCCCCTGGGCGGGCCGCCTGCGCCGGTTCCAGAAGGACCCGGCCCCGGTCCTCGCGCTCCTCGAACGGCTCAGGGACGACCCCGAACCGTACGTCCGACGCTCGGTCGCCAACAACCTCAACGACATCGGGAAGGACCACCCGGATGCGCTCGTCGACGTGGCGCGGCGATGGATGGCGGACGCGAGCGAGGAGCGGCGCGCGCTCGTGAAGCACGCCCTGCGATCGCTCGTCAAGCAGGGGCACCCGGAAGCGCTCGGGATCCTGGGGTTCGGCGGATCGGCCGCCGCCGCCGTCGAGGACGTCCGCATCACGCCGGATCCCGTGGCGAAGGGGGGCAGGGTGACGGTCGAGTTCTTCGTTCGCAGCACCAGCCCGCGCGCGCAGAGTCTGCTGGTGGACTTCCGCGTCCACTTCGTCAAGGCGAACGGGAGCGCCTCACCCAAGGTCTTCAAGATGAAGGCGGTGGACCTGCCGGCGGGGGGGACGTCCTCATTCCGCAAGACGGTGTCGCTCGCCGACCTCACGACGCGCCGGCACTATCCCGGCGAGCACCGGGTGGACGCGTTGCTGAACGGGCGCGTGGAGCCGCTGGGATCGTTCACGTTGACGGGGTGAACCGGGCCCGGATGGGCTTCGGTACACGTCAGAACGCGGACGGCGATACGAGCCGCTCCGGGGGGTAGGGCCTGAAACCGGCCGCGGGGCGGCGAACGTGCTCCGGCAGCTTCTCCCACTGCTCGGCCGTGAGCAGAGACCGGGCGATCCCGGTCCCCGCAGCCCGCAGTTCGACCGCGCGCCTCGCGAGATCGCGCACGGCCCCGACGCTCACGGGCCGGGAACCCGGCCGCCTCGCGACGGCCTCGACGAGCGCTCCTACTACCTCGTCGATCCGGGGAGCGAGGGAGTCCGCCGCCTGCTGAAGGCGGACCGCCTGGGACGGAGTCAGGTACAGCCGGCTCGGACCGTTCAGGGCGAGAACTTCGGCGGGCACGCTGGGGAGCTGCCGGCGCAGGTGCAGCTCCACGTTCTCCGGGGAGAGCGCCGCGTCGCGGCGGCTCGCGACGTCGAGTTCCTCCCGGAACGAGGCGACCACGCGGTCGCTCCCCACTGCGATCCGTCCCTGGATCCCGAGAGAGAAGGGGGTCCGGCTCAGGAGGCCGTGAGTCACGGGGCTTCCGAACCGCGGGTTGACGTCGTACCTGAACCGCTGCGACGCGGGATCGAAGCCCCGTACGTACAGCAGGACGTCGTCCGCGGAGGGAGACTGTCCCCAGCCCCGCAGCCGTTCCGGCCCGTGCATCAGGTAGTCCACCCCCGAGGTGACGTTGCGCGCGACCACCCAGAGCGTGAGCCGCCGGTGGGGAGAGCCGTCCACCTTCGACCCGAACTGCAACCGGGCGGTCAGGTCGAGCGAGGGCGACCACGGCGTGCGGCAGCTGTTGTGGGATGCGACGCGCCCGAACTGCCGCTCCAGGCAGCGACGCACGCCCTCCGGAGCCTCGTCGAGAAGCTGCTCCATGCCCCGCGCCACGGCCTCGTCGCCCCCCCCGGCGAGGCTCGGATCGAACACGAAGGCCCGGTCGTTGGACCACCCGTCTCCGTTCACGTCTCCGGAAACCATCGGGGTGAACGGGCTCCCCGACACCAGGCGCCCGGTCGCGCTGAACGAGAGCCGCGCCGATCGGCGCCACTCCCCGAAGAGCTGCAGCATGTGCCGCGGGGTGTACCCCGCCGGTGCCCATTCCAGGTGGGACGGATCGCCCGCCGTGCTCGCCTGGGAGCCGCCGGGCACACTTATGGCGCCCACAGACTCCCGCGCATCGGTCCAGGTGTATCCGGCGACCACTCGCTTCTGACCGAAGAACCGGGTCGCCCGGGCGCTCAGCTGTGCCGCGCGGGACCGTCCGTCCGACGTGACCTCGCGCACCGTCCCGAACTCCGCGAAGCGACGGGACGCCTTCAGCGAGGCCGCTCCCGTGGCCGGGTCGAGCGCCTCCGCCGGGACGTACACCGGCCTGCCGCCTTCATCGACGACCTGGAAGCGGACGTCCCCGTGCAGGTTCCGGTCGAACGCGACGGGCTGGGCCATCCCTCTCAGCAGCGACGCGTTGAAGTGCCAGATCACGCCACTGGGCAGCATCCCCTGGCCGTTCAGGGAGGCCCGCCACACGCGCGGCTGGACGAAGTCGGGAGAGAACAGGGTCGCCCTGGGGAGCCGGCTGGCGAACGGCGAGGAACCGTCCGCGCACGCCGTGGGGATGGTGCTCGGGTCGGCTCGATACGCGGTCCAGTCCGGTACGGGGGCGGCAGCCCCCGTGCACACAAGCTCCGGCGCGTCGATCCGGCCGGCCTCGGCCAGCGCCGAGCCCATCCCCGTCAGCGGCAGGACGCCCACGAACTCACCGACGCCGCCCTGGACCGTGGTCCTGCCCTCGGGACCCGTGTCCCACGGCATCCGGGCCGAGAAGGCGAACCCCACGCGCGGACTCACTCTCCACGGTGAGGGCACCTCGCCGGGGGCGGCTCCGAACCGAGCCCGGACTTCGGGGTTCGCGGCCGCCGGACGGGCGTACCCGGACCGTTCGGCGCGGAGGCCGTAGCTCAGCTCCAGGACGCCGGGCCGCCAGTGGTCGTCCGCGAACAGGGCCACCCGCCGGACTTCCGTGTTCCACCCCGATCCGTCGAGCGAGCGCGTGAAGCGGGCGGGACGGCCCGCTTCGAGATCCCCGAGACTGGTGAACTCAAAGCTCCCGCTGGCCGTGTCCCGGAGCGTCGAGTGAGCCTGGAGCCCTCCCTCCACCCCGATCCGGAACCGGTGGCTCCGGTCGCGGGTGGTCACGACCAGTTCGTCGGCCAGCTCGAACCCGTGCTGCCGGGTATCGCGCGAGGTCAGCGGACTTCCCGCGAACCGGAGCGCCGCGAAGTCACGGATGCCGCCGCCGGTCTCGGAGGCTACGGTCACCACCCCCGCGGGCGCCCGGTCGGACGCGGACCAGCTCCGGGACGCGGTGGAGGCGTGGAACCTCAGCTCGTTCGCGACCCGCGCTCCGCCGGAGCTGAGCTGGCCCAGCACCCCGAAGCTGGAGCCGGACATCGTGTTCCCGGTCCCGGCCACGGCCCACGTGGAGCCGCGGTCCGGAAGCCGGGACCTCTGGCCGTTGAGCCGCAGCAGGAGGGAGTGCCGCTCCGAGAGGACCGCGTCCAGGCGAACGAGCGCGGAGCCGAGGCCCGAGTCCCGACCCGAGTCGTCCGCGAGCGGATGGTAGGGCCGCGTGAGCCCCAGGAACCGCTGTACGCTGTCGGGGCTGAGGCGGAGCCCATGAAGCCCCGCTGCGTCGAGGCTGCCGAGCGACGGCGCCGACGTGTTCGTCCGACGCAGGGTCGCCGCACCGTATGCGAACACCCGGTCGCGGACGAGCGCTCCGCCGCCGCCGACGTCGAGGCCGAGGTGCGTCGACCGGCGCTGCAGCGCCGCCGGTCCGTCCCCGTACTGCAGCCGAGGATCCCGGACCTCCATGCGGGCGGTCGCGCCCCACTCGTTCCCGCCCTGGTGGGTCTCCACGTCCACCTGGCCGCCGGAGAACTGACCGCGGCCGACGTCGTAGGTGTTCGTGATCACGTCGATCGAGCGGACCGCCTCGCGCGGGATGGTCGCCGTGCCGAGGTTCGCCCCGTCCATGGTCAGGCGCGTCTGGTCCGGGGCCTGTCCGGCGACGGAGATGCCCGGTCCCTCGGCCGTGGCGCTCTCCGCCACGCCGATCTGCCGGAAGGTGAGGTCGGACAGCTCGTCGGCACCGAGCGGCTCCTTCCGGAGGTCCATTCCCAGGCGCGACTGGTTCACCGAGCCCGGAGTCCAGCGTGTAGCGCCGGCGACCGTGAGGCGTGGGGCGACGACCTCGATGGGATCCAGGTGGACCACCTGCAGCCCCAGCTCGAGGTCGAAGGTCGCCTCCGGTGCCGGTCGGGGCGGGATCGCCAGTACTCGGGTCGCCGGGCTCAGTCCGGGCGCCTCCACGGAGACCACGTACGCGCCCGTGCGTCCGGGCAGGCGTATCCGGTATCGCCCGTCCCGGTCCGTGTGTGTTTCGACGCTTTCGCCTCCCTCGGCGGTCACCTGAACCCGGGCACCGGTGGCCGGTGCGCCCCCCGGGCCGGTCACGCGTCCGCTCAGGTTCGAGGTGTCCTGGGCACGGGTGACGGCAGGGGTCGCGAGAACGAGACAGGCCGTGAGCCCCGCCCCGAGCAGGGCGCGGCCCGGGTGCCGGAAGCGTGGGAGCATCGGAGCGGCTCGGTGGACGCGCGGCCTACGGGGTCGTCCGCGCGGTGCGGGGAGGCGCAGCCACGATCACGAGGTCCCGCTCCTCGGCCCCGCGCTTCACGCGCAGGGTGTAGCGCCGCCCCGCGGCCGCTTCGGGAAATACCGGCCCGCCGTTCAGCACGTCGCGCCCGTCCACCGACAGGAGCACGTCTCCGGGGGCCAGTCCCGCGGCTGCGGCCGGCGAGCCTTCCGCGACGGAGGCTACCGTGGGGCGGGCATCCTGGAGCGACCAGCTCACCCCGAAGTATGCGGTGGGTGCTCGGGGATTCCGCCTGACCCCGGTGTTGGCTCCGGCCTTTCCCTCGTTTTGGGGCTGCGACTGCTGCGCGTGCGCGCAGCCCGCGAACGACAGTGCCAGTGCGAACACGGCCACCGACAATGCAATCTTCATGGGTATCGGGAAGGTTGTGGTTGTGACGAAGGGGTGTGCTCAAGTTGCTGTAGCCCTGCGCGAGGGGCGACAAGGGTGCACTCGGGATGCGAGCGCGGCAAGGGTGTTTCAACCCACGCCCCTGCGCGAGGGGCGACTCCGGACCTGGCTGGACGAGTGGAGGTGGACATGTTTCAACCCACGCCCCTGCGCGAGGGGCGACTTCCCGACAATATGTTCTGCGCGTAGGCTTCGAGGTTTCAACCCACGCCCCTGCGCGAGGGGCGACCGTCGTTGGCGCATACGCCGTTCGCCAGCGCGTGGTTTCAACCCACGCCCCTGCGCGAGGGGCGACCGCACCCGAGCCGACGCCAGGCTGATGATGCCGACGTTTCAACCCACGCCCCTGCGCGAGGGGCGACACGACGATCCGGGCCGGGTGGCGGAGGAGGGCGTTGTTTCAACCCACGCCCCTGCGCGAGGGGCGACCGTTCGCCTGCGGCGCGCGCTCCAGCCGACTCAGGGTTTCAACCCACGCCCCTGCGCGAGGGGCGACCCGGCATCTCCTCCGCCTCGGCCACGCCGTAGCCCAGGTTTCAACCCACGCCCCTGCGCGAGGGGCGACCACCAAGTGGGGCACGTCCTCGCGGGCGTGGGCGATGTTTCAACCCACGCCCCTGCGCGAGGGGCGACTTCAGCATCACCTTCGCGTGCATCAAGGCGTTGAGGTTTCAACCCACGCCCCTGCGCGAGGGGCGACGCGCCTGGGTGTTGAGGCGCTTCATGAGAGTCCGGAGGTTTCAACCCACGCCCCTGCGCGAGGGGCGACACGACGATGCGGACGATGGTCAAGGCCGGAACCGTGTTTCAACCCACGCCCCTGCGCGAGGGGCGACGGCAGCATTCACAAGCCGCTGCCGGTACTACATGTAGAAGCCACGTTCCGCGAACCTGGCACGAGATCCCTCAACCGGCAGCGACCCGCCACCGACACGAATACGCATCCCGAAACCACAACACAACTTACAGAGATCGCGAACCTCCACTGGGAACCGCGTGTGCGCTCCCGGTTCGCGGAGGCCACCCTGCCCCACGTCACCTCACCGCCCTTCCAGCCCCATCACTTCCGCCAGCAGCTCGTACGACCGCAGTCGCGCGCCGAAGTCGTGCGTCACCGTCACCACCATCAGCTCCTCCACGCCGTAGCGCTCCGCCAGCGCGATCAGCGCGTCCCGCACCTCCCGCGGTTCGCCGGAGATCGAACGCGCGCCCGGAGTGAGAGGCGGCGGAGGCGTCCAGCCGGGACCCAGCTCGGCCAGGGCGTCCTCCGGCGCGGGGATCCCCCGGTCGTAGCCGCGCCCGATCCGGCGCCGCCACGCCTCCATGCTGGAGTCCAGGCGGTGCGCCTCCGCCCGCGACTCCGCGCACACCACCCCTACCGCCACGCTGGCGCGCGGCTCCGCGAGGTCCGCAGACGGACGGAAGCTCTCCCGGTACGACCGCACCGCGTCCGCGCCGTCCTCGCCACTGATGAACTGCGCGAAGGAGTAGGCGCACCCCGCCTCCGCGGCGTACCACGCGCCGTGACCTCCGGAGCCCAGGATCCACGTCTCGGGCACGCCCGGTCCGCGCGGCATGGCGCGCACGCGGCGCCAGGGATGGGAGCCCTCCCCGACGTCCTCGTTCGCGAGCCAGCGCCTCAGCTCCTCCAGCTGGCGCGGGAAGACCTCCGCCGGGAGAGAGCGCCCGTACCCAAGCGCCTGCGCCGTGCGCGGGTCGCCGCCCGGCGCCCGCCCGATCCCCAGGTCGATCCGGCCGGGGAAGAGCGTCTCCAGAACCCGGAACTGCTCCGCGACCTTGAGCGGCGAGTAGTGGGGGAGGAGAACACCTCCGGACCCCACGCGCATCTCCTGCGTGGCCCCGGCCACCATCGGGATCAGCACCTCCGGCGCCGAGCCGGCGAAGGAGTTGGTGCTGTGGTGCTCCGCCAGCCAGTACCGCGAGTACCCCAGCCGCTCCGCCGCGCGCGCCAGCTCCAGCGTCTCGCGGAGTGCGTCCGCCGCGGTGCCGCCGTTGCGGACGGGCGACTGGTCTACGACTCCGAGCCTCAGGTGCATTTAAGGTAGGGGTGCGAAAGACGGAACGGCGGGCCTCCGTCCCTGAGCCGGGAAAACAGAGGAGGTGACCGGGAGGTGGAGGGAAGCTCCGCAGGAGAGCGTATGTGTGAGCCCACACGACGTCTCCGGCTCGCTCCGCAGGTCGGGCGAGTCCGCACCGACGGAGGAGCTTCCCTCCGCCGACCTCACTCGATGCGGCCGGGCCCAGGCGCGGGCTGCCCCGGGAGAGCCTTCGACGGGTAGATCGTGTAACGAGAAGCCACCAGCTCCCAGGCGGCGTTCTCCTCCTGCCAGCGCCGGAAGATCTCCCGCGGGTCGGTACCCGCACGGACCGCGGCGGGGGCCCAGCTGCTCCCCAGCATCTGCAGCATGCTCCCCATGCCGAGCTGCCGCGGGTGCATCCGCTGGATCTCCGAGAGGAACACCAGCGCCGTCAGCACCGGCTGGTACGCGTCCCGGTCCGTGACGCGCAGGCGGAGGGCGTGGCAGCGCTGGTTGCGGAACTGCATCCAGTCCGTGCCGCGAGGGGTGAACTCCGCCAGCTCGAACTCCACCCCCGGGAGGTCGTACCCGCGCACCCGGCGCAGCAGCTCCGGGGCGTCCAGGTACGGGGCGCCCACGAAGGTGAAGGGCTCGTCCGTCCCCCGGCCCACGCTGAGGTTCGCCGTCTCCAGCATCACCAGCCCGGAGAAGGAGAGCGCCGCGGTGAGGCTGCGGATGTTGGGCGACGGGTCGATCCAGGGGAGGCCCGTCTCGTCGAACCACTCGTCGCGCCGCCAGCCGTCCACCGGGACCACGCGGAGGTCCGCGCCCACGCCGTACTCCTGGTTCACGTAGCGGGCGACCTCGCCCACGGTGAGCCCGTGCCGCAGGGGGACCGGGTAGTAGCCCGTGATCGCCGGCCCCTTGCTCCTCATCTCCATCGCCATGAGCGGCCCCTCGGCGCGCGCGGTGATGGGGTTGGGACGGTCGAGGACGACGAAAGGAACGTTCCGCCTGGCGGCCTCCTCCATCGCCATCGCCATGGTCCAGACGTAGGTGTACGGCCGCGCGCCGATGTCCTGGATGTCGAAGAGGAGCACGTCGATCCCCTGCAGCATCGCTGCGGTGGGGCGCTCCGTACGGCCGTACAGGGAGTAGACGGGGAGGCCCGTCTTCGGGTCCCTGCCGTTCGCGATCCGCGCGCCGCCGTCCACGTCGCCGCGCAGGCCGTGCTCCGGGCCGAAGAGCGCCACCAGCTCCACGTCCGGCGAGGCGTACAGGAGGTCGATGACGCTGCGCCCGTCGCGGGTGACGGCCGTGTGGTTGGTGATGAGCCCGACGCGCTTCCCCCGCACCAGGTGAAGGGAGTCGCGCAGCAGCACCTCCGCGCCCGGGAGCACCACGCGCGGCGGCTCCGGCGCCTCCGGTTCCGCGGGGATGAAGAGGACCGGGCGCGCCTCCGTCGCGGCGGACTCCGACGTGCGCGACCCGGACACCGGGACGCAGGCGAGGACGCCGAGGGAGAGCGGGAGGAGGCGGAGCCCCCCTCTTCCGAGGTGGCGGAAGTTCATGGTACGACTGTGGTACGGGTGACGCCGCCGGCGTACGGGCGACCTCCCGCGTCCTACACGCGGATCCCCGGAAAGTGCGGCCCCGCAAGGCTGGACGGGCGTACCGGGGAAGCGGTCACGCGAAGAAGTCGTTCCCCAGTCCGAAGCCTCCCGCCCCGGGGCCCTTCCCCTTGGGACGCTCCGGGCGCGCGCGGCCGTAGGTGCCGGTGTCCGCGCGCGAGATCCGGCGGTGCGCGGCCAGCCCCTCCAGCACCAGCTCCGCCGCCGCCACGTCCAGGGCGAGGTCGCCGCAGAGCATCCCCGCCCCGCCCAGCGCCTCTTCCAGCCCCGGGACGGCCGTCAGCCCCTGCCAGCACGCCTCCGCCGAGGCGCCGTCCGAGATCTGCAGCACCCCGCCGCCCTCGAAGTACTCCACCACCTCGTCCAGCGCGTCCACGCTCCAGAGACGGTCGAAGACCTCGCGCGAGGCCGCGGCGATCAGGTCGCGCGCGATGGACTGCGATCCCTGCAGCTCCCCCTCGTACTCCAGCTCCATCTTCCCGGTGATCGCGGGGACGGCGGCGTACACGTCGGCGACGCGGGGGACCACGCGCCCCTCGTTCACGGTGAGCGACCTCCGCTCCGCGTTGGAGACCACCGTCTCCAGCACCGAGATCGGCAGGCGCTGCGACACCCCGCTCCGCCGGTCCACGCGCTTGTCCTCGCGGGCCAGGAACGCCACGCGCTCCACCACCTCCGCGATGAAGGGAGGGATCTCCGCCGGGGCGCCGTCGCGGAGGACCCACGCCTCCTGCCGGGTGATCTCCATCCCCTCCTCGGCGGTGCGCGGGTAGTGCGTGAGGACCTCCGCGCCGATCCGGTCCTTGAGTGGGGTGATGATCTTGCCGCGCGCCGTGTAGTCCTCGGGGTTGGCGCTGAACACCAGCATCACGTCCAGGGGGAGGCGGACGGGGTATCCCTTGATCTGGATGTCCCCCTCCTGGAGGATGTTGAAGAGCCCCACCTGCACCTTGCCGGAGAGGTCGGGAAGCTCGTTCAGCGCGAAGATCCCGCGGTTGGCGCGGGGGAGGAGCCCGAAGTGGATGGTCAGCTCGTCGGAGAGGAGGTGCCCCCCGCGAGCGGCGCGGATGGGGTCCACGTCGCCGATCAGGTCGGCCACCGTCACGTCGGGGGTGGCGAGCTTCTCCACGTAGCGCCGGTCGCGCCCCACCCAGGCCACGGGGGCGTCGTCCCCCTGCTCCTCCACCAGCGACCGCCCGTAGCGGGAGACGGGGGCGAAGGGGTCGTCGTTGACCTCCGAGCCGGCGAGAACCGGGATCTCCGGGTCCAGCAGCTCCACGAGCTGCCGGAGGATGCGGCTCTTGGCCTGCCCGCGCAGCCCCAGGAGGATGAAGTTGTGCCGGGCGAGCACGGCGTTCGCCAGCGCGGGAACCACCGTGTCCTCGTAGCCGACGATCCCGGGGAAGAGGGGCTCCCCGGAGCGGAGTCGGGCGAGGAGGTTCTCGCGCAGCTCCTCCTTCACGGAGCGTGGCCGGTATCCGGACGCCCGGAGGGCGCCGAGGGTGGCGGGTCGCTGGGTCATGGCAGAATCGTCGAATGAGCCGGAGGGTTCAGTGACGAGATCCCCGCACGCAAGAAACGGGTCGCGGCCCCGGCCCGGGGGCCTCAGCTCCCTCCCGGCTCGTCGGCTTCGGGAGGGACCTCGATGGCGACGCCCTCCGGGTGCCGGCGCATCCGCGGGAGGAGCGCGGGGACGGGCGCGTCGCGAATCGCCTCCCACAGCTCCGGGAGGGTGCGGAACTCCGCCAGGCGGGCCAGGGTGCGCACCGTGGGCGGGAGCATCTTCAACTCCCCGGCGTAAAAGCGCGCCACCGCCTCCGTGGGCGGCATCCAGCGCGCGTCGGTAAGCTCCCGCTCGTGCACCACGCACTCCGCGTCCGCGGGCACCCGTGCGGCGAAGAAGCGGGTGTCGTAGCGGCGCGGCTCCGGCTCGGGGGTGATCCAGTGGGCGATGTACGCCAGGGCGTCCCCGCGGAGCCGCCCCCCCCTCGCCGCCACCACCTCGCGGATCCCCGCCCCGCCGTCCAGCAGGGCGCGGCGCGCCGCCTCCAGGCTCTCCCCCGGGGCGGCGGACCCGTCGTCCGCCCCGCTCCAGCGGGCCAGGAGGATCCCCGTCTCCTCGAACGCCTCGCGGAGCGCGGCGGCCACGTACCCCTGCGCCTCGGCCGGGTCGGCGAGCCCCAGGCGCGCCGCCCACTCCGCAGGCGTGGGGCCGTCCAGCCGGTCCGCGAGGGCGGGGTCGCGGTCGGCCGGGTCCACCACGCCTCCCGGGAAGACCCAGGCGTCCGCGGCGAAGCCGCTGCGGCGGTGGCGGCGCAGGAGGAGCGCTTCCGGAGCGGCCGCCCCCTCGCGGAGGAGGACCACGGTGGCGGCGGGGCGCGGCGGGACCGGCACGTAGTCGCGCGCCTCCACCTTCTCCGCGAAGCCGGGGGGAAGGTGCGCCTCCGGGATCAGGAAGGTGCGGGGGTCGCCGGTGGCCCGGCGCGTGGCGGACGCTGCGGAGTGTTCACGGTTCATCCACGAACGATAATGCCCTCCGCGGAGGGAGGGCAAATCGGGGAGACCTCTCGATCGGGATGGCTCAGCAGCGGCGGATCCTCTCCGGCTCCACCACTTGTCCCACGACGAGTCCCATCCCTCTCCTTTCGGTACGTGCAGGCCCCCGGAACGGGGAGTCGTCGCCCGGGAGCCCGGCCTTCACTCCGGGGCGCCGTCCGGCCCGTCCGCTTCCCGGAGCGTGAACTCGTTGGAGACGCGCAGCTCCCGCGGGAGCGGGTCGCCCAGCTCCGGGTTTCCGCCGTCCGGCTCCCAGGTGCGGAGCACCACCCCCGCCAGGCGGTACGTCCCCTCCGGGTCGTCCACCCCGAGCTTCGGGGAGACGTGGCTGCCCGGCAGCCCGGCCGACACGCGCAGGGTGTAGGGGAACGTCTCCCCGGGCCGCACCACCACGGGCGGGCTGACGCACAGGGGGATCGCGGGGACGAACGCCGTCACCCACTCGCCGCCCACCTGCTTCTCCAGCGCGACCGGGTGGATCCCCTGGCAGTTGGGGAGGTACACCGCGGCACCCGTCCGGTTGGTGTACTCGAACCGGATGGTGGTCTCCAGCGACTGCGCCGTGCGCGAGACGGCGTACTCCGCCCGGTCGGTGCGGATGGCGGGGCCGCCCTCGTCCCCTCCGGCCGGGCGGAGCGCTTCCGCGCACCCGGAGAGCAGGGCCAGGCCGAAGGCGGCGGAGAGAGCCAGGGTACGTTTCATGGGGCGACCTCGGGTTGGAGGGGAGGGTGAAGGGCTACCGGATGGACGAGCACCGCCCCCCTGAGGTCACTCCCCTACCGCGGCACCGCCACGCCTTCCCGCGCGGGAGCCGCCGCCTGCTCCCGCTCGAACTCCACGAAGGCCAGCTCCAGCTCCCGCTGCAGCCGCGCCCGGGGGCTCCCTCCCGCGAACTCGCGGCAGCGACGGCCGTCCAGCCCGCCCGCCCCCTCGGCGCACGCCGGCACGGGCTGGAATCCGCCCCGGTCGCGCCACAGGCTCGCCCCCTCCACGAAGGCGTGCTCCAGGGAGTTGCGGGCCATGGCCTTGAGCTGCACGTAGCCCAGCCCCTGCTCGCGCGCTGCCTTCAGGTACTCCAGGGTCATCTCTGAGCGGGCGACGCCCTCGTCGTCGGTGGCGAGCGCCACGGGAACGCCCGCGGCCATGTACGCGGACAGGGGGTGGTCCGCCCCCTTCACCCCCAGGATCGCGTCGTTGCTGGAGAGGGGGACCTCCACCAGCACCCCGCGGCGCGCCATCTCCCGCAGCAGGCCGTGCGCGTCGTCCTCGTGCATCACGTCCACCCCGTGCCCGATGCGGGACGCCCCCGCCACCTCCACGGCCTCGCGGACGTGCGAGCGGAGCCCGTCCGGGGGGACCAGCCCCGGGGCCAGCTCCCCCGCGTGGAGGGTGAAGCCGACGCCCGGGTAGAGCCGCCGCAGGTGGCCGATCATGCGCATGTGAAGGGAGTAGTCGCGCATGGAGACCCGCCCGTCCTCCGGCTGGACGAGGTTGAACCCCACCACCCGCGGGTCCGCCGAAGCCATCTCGAACCCCGCCAGCACCTGCGCGAAGACGCTCTCCGGGGCGCGCCCGCGGCTCACCTGGTACAGGTAGCGCACGGCCACCCCGCACCCGGCGTCCGCCCGCGCCGTACCGCAGCGCAGCAGCTCCCGCTGGCGCGCCTCGGCGCGGTCCAGCGCGCGGGAGGCCGCGGCCAGGGTGTCGCGCAAGCCGGCCGCGAGCAGCCGCTCCCGCAGCCGCCGGAAGTTCGCTTCCTCGGCATCGCCGTCGCGCCACCCCGCCTGGGTTCCGAGCGCCGCCACGCCGCCGCCGTCCGGGGTGAGCATCAGCTCCAGGTAGCTCACCCGGCCGTGCGCCGCGCGGGAGGCCACCTCCGCCAGCATGTCTCCCGTGCGCCCCCGTCCCGCCGCCCCGAACCTCCCGAAGGAGTCGAAGAACTGGTCGTGGCCGCTCTCCCGGGCCGGGTGCCAGTTCCGCAGCGACCACGCGTCGATCATCTCGCCCCGCAGCCCCTCGTCCCGGAGCGCCCGCGCCGCCGGGATCCCGCCCGCGACCGAGTCGCACGGCGCCGGGGAGAGCCGCATCGCCGGCCGGGTCACGCAGAGCCCGGCCTCCGCCGCCCAGGCCACGTAACTCTCCGCGTACACGGCCCCGGAGAGGTGGCTGTGGAGGTCGCCGCCCTTGGGCATGCGGCGCAGGAAGGCCACGAGCTGCGGCGGGGTCTCGCGGATGGAGTCGAAGCGACGGGCGGTGCGCTCCTCGTCGGAGCCGGGAAGCTGCGCGGCGCCGGGCGTGGCGCCCGCGAGCAGGAGCAGGGTGACAGGAACGAGTCCGCGGAGCGCGGCGGCGCGGAGTCCGTGCATGGAGTCGGTCCGGGTCTGCGGGAGGGGTGGATCCGGGCAGGCCGCCGGGGGCGGGGGCGCGCTCCGAGGGCTCAGCGCTCCCCGAACGCCCCCAGGTTCCGGACGGCGTCCTCCGTCAGGACCCGCCGGGCGGCCACGAAGTGCCTGCGGTAGTACTCGCCGCGCGAACCGGCGAGGTCGTCGTAGCGGACACCCTTGCCGCTGGAGGAGCTGTGGAGGATGCGCCCGGCGCCCACGTACATCGCCGCGTGGTCGATGACCCCCCCGTTCGAGGCGAAGAACATGAGGTCGCCGGGGCGCAGCGCCTCGATCCGGGCCGGCACCGCCTCCCCCACCCGCGCCTGGTCGCGCGTGACGCGCGGCAGCTCGATCCCGTGGCTCCGGTACACGTAGCGGAGGAAGCCGGAGCAGTCGAAGCCCTCCGCGGGAGAGTTCCCCCCCCAGCGGTACGGGATCCCCAGGAAGCTATCGCCGGTGCCGATAGCCCGCGTCGCCAGGGCGGAGACGGACGCGGGGGCGGCTCCCGCGCCGGCCGCGGGCACGTAGACGACAGCGGGGATCCGCGGAGACGCCGCGCGCCGGGAGGCCCCGAAGGCGAGCGCGACCCCGGCCCTCACCTCCACCCGGGCCGCCGCACCCTCGGCGAACGGGGTCCGGTAGCGGACCTCCCCTTCCAGGGCCAGCGGCCCGGCGACGTGGTGCGTGTAGACGCCGCCGATGCTGCTGGAGAAGGCGACGTCGCCCTCCTCCGTCTGCTGCGCCCCCACGCCCACCAGGAGCCGGACGCCCTCCAGCCCAGGGAGGAGCCGCCCCAGGTGCCCCGTCCCGTCCACGTCCGCCATCCAGCGCGAGGGCGAGCCCGGATCGCGGGGCATGGCGTCCACCGCGCCCCCTACGCGGAGCCCGAGGCCGTCGCGCTCGCTGCCCAGCGTGCCGCCCACCCGGGCCGCGGTGAGGCCCGCTCCCGTGGAGGTGAACGCGGAGATGCTGGTGCGGGCCTGCGCGGCCAGCGCGACGGGGAAGAGGAGCGCGGCGGCGGGGAGAAGGGCGGCGGTGCGTTTCATCGTGGCAACGAGCAGAGCGGAACGGCTGGAGTCTCGCCGGCACGGAGGCGGGCGCGAGCGGAGGAGCGCCGCGGACCGGGTCGTGGCGCGACCGCAAGATTCGGTCGGGGACGGCCGGACCGCAAGAGCGACGACGCGTCCGCCCCGTCGGCGCCCGCTCCGGGGAGTCATGCCGTTCGGACGTAGTTCATGCCTGAACGACAGGGGCGCACGCATGAAAAACAGCCTTTTCGGCAGCCACGTCCAACCGGGTTAAGTTTCGGTTAAAGACGCATTTACGAGCCAATCCCAAGGCACCGCCGGGTTTAGGTCGGGGTAACAAGCGCATGGCAAGCGAAATGCGAAAGGGGCCCGCAGCAGCGAGGCGCGTCGCGGAATGGCGCGGCGGCCCGGCGGACTCCCGCTCGAACGAAGGGTGTTGCCCATGAGTGAACGTACGATGCTTCCCGTCCTCCCGCTGAGGGAGACGGTCATCTTCCCCGGCGTCGCCGTGCCGATCTCGGCCGGGCGGCCGGGGACCCTGCAGGCCGTCGAGGCGGCGCTCGCCGGCGACCGGCGGATGCTGGCGGTCGCGCAGCGCGAGAACCGCGACGAGGTGGAGACCGACAACCTGTACACCGTCGGCACCGTGGTGCAGATCGCCCAGGTGCAGCGCGGTCCGGGCGGGGTCCAGCTCCTGATCCAGGGGGAGGAGCGCGCCCTGGCCCTCCACTTCGTCGAGACCGAGGACAAGGGCCTCACCGCCCAGGTCCGTGAGATGGAAGACCAGGCGCCCGTGAACCCGGAGGACCCGGCGTTCATCGCGCTCTACCGCGAGCTGCGCGCGCGCGGCTCCGAGGTGGCCCGCCGTCGCGGCGTCCCCGCGGAGATGCTCGAGCAGTTCCTGAGCGGCGTCACCGAGCCGGGCGCCTTCGCCGACCTCGTGGCGTTCTACACCGAGATCGATACCGAGGCCAAGCAGAAGCTCCTGGAGACGCTCTCCATCGAGGAGCGCCTCCGCTCCCTCCTGCTCATCGTGCAGCGCCAGATCGCCATGATGGAGGCGCAGGAGGAGATCCAGCAGCAGGTGCAGGAGGAGCTGGGCGAGCGCCAGCGCGAGATGCTGCTGCGCGAGCAGATGAAGGCCATCCAGCGCGAGCTGGGCGAGGAGGACGAGGGCGCCGAGGTCGAGGAGCTTCGCCAGCGTCTCGCCGAGCTGGACCTCCCCGAGGCGGGCCGCGAGGAAGTCGAGCGCGAACTCTCCCGCCTGGAGCGGACGCCCCAGCAGAGCGCCGAGTACCAGGTGATCCGCACCTACCTGGAGTGGGTGGCGGACCTTCCCTGGAACGCCCGCACGGAGGACCGGCTGGACCTCCCCGCGGCCGAGGAGGTCCTCCACGAGGACCACTACGGGCTGGAGGACGTCAAGGACCGCATCCTGGAGTTCCTGGCGGTCCGGCAGCTCGCCGCGCGCCGCGCGGAGCAGGAGGTCAAGGAGGAAGTCGCCGTCGAGGCCGAGGCCCTGGAGGGCACCGAGGCCGAGATGACCGGGGAGGAGCTGGAGAAGGAGCTGACCGAGGCCAAGGCGCGCGCCACGGCCAAGGGTCCCATCCTGCTCTTCGCCGGGCCTCCGGGGGTGGGGAAGACCTCCATCGCCAAGAGCATCGCTCGTGCGCTGGGCCGCAAGTACGTGCGCATCGCCCTGGGCGGCGCGCGCGACGAGGCGGACATCCGCGGGCACCGGCGCACCTACGTGGGCGCCATGCCGGGGCGCATCATCCAGGCGCTCAAGCAGGCCAAGTCCCGCAACCCGGTGATCCTGCTGGACGAGGTGGACAAGCTCGGGGTGTCGCTCCAGGGCGACCCGTCCAGCGCGCTGCTGGAGGTGCTGGACCCGGCGCAGAACCACGAGTTCACGGACCACTACCTGGGCGTGCCGTTCGACCTCTCGGAGGTGCTCTTCATCGCCACGGCGAACTACGTCCAGAACATCCCGGCGCCGCTGTACGACCGCATGGAGGCGGTGGAGTTCCGGGGATACACGGAGCAGGAGAAGAAGTCCATCGCCGAGCGCTACCTGCTCCCCCGGCAGACCGAGGAGGCCGGGCTGGAGAAGGACGAGCTGGAGGTCACGGAGGGCGCGCTGCGCAGCGTGATCTCCGAGTACACCCGGGAGGCGGGGGTACGCCAGCTCGAGCGCGAGGTCGGCAAGCTGGCCCGCAAGGCCGCGCGCCGCATCGCCTCCGGCACCGCCGACAAGGTGGTGGTGGACGAGCCCGCGGTGAAGGAGTTCCTGGGCCGCAGCAGGGTCCACCCGGAGCGCGCCGGGCGCGAGGACGTGGTGGGCGTCGCGACGGGGCTGTACTACACCCCGGTCGGCGGCGACATCATGTTCATCGAGGCGTCGGCGCAGCAGCGGACGCACGGGGTGGGCGCCGCCGACGCCGAGAACGCGGCGCCGGGCTTCGGTAACCTGGTGCTCACCGGGCAGCTCGGCGACGTGATGAAGGAGTCGGCGCGCGCCGCACTCACCTACGCACGGGCGCACGCCTCCCGGTACGGGATCGACCCGCGCAAGGCGTGGGGCTCGGAGATCCACATCCACGTCCCGGCGGGCGCCATCCCCAAGGACGGCCCCTCGGCGGGGGTGGCGATGTCGGTGGCGCTGGCCTCCGTCCTCTCCGGCACGCCGGTCCGCTCGGACGTGGCGATGACGGGCGAGGTGACCCTCACCGGCCGGGTGCTGGCGATCGGGGGGGTGAAGGAGAAGCTCCTGGGCGCGCACCGGGCGGGGATCCGCACGGTGATCCTGCCGAAGGACAACGAGCCGGACCTGGACGACCTGCCGCAGGACGTGCGGGACCAGTTCGAGGTGCACCTGGTGGAGTCCATCGACGAGGCGCTCGCGGTGGCGCTCCGCGGGGCCAGCCTGAGCGAGGGGAAGGTCCTCTTCCCTCCCCTCCCGCTCCCGCCCACGGGCGGGGGGCGCGCCGCGGCCGAGGGCGAGATGCGGCTGCACGGCAGCCGGTGAGCCGCCCGACGGTGAAGTAGCACGCAACGAAGCCCCCGGAGAGTTCGCCGGGGGCTTCGTTCGTCGTTCCGACTCCGGAGCGGCGGAAGCCTACTTGACGTGCTGGCTGACCAGCTTGGTCATCTCGAACATGGTGACCTGGTCCTTCCCGAAGATCGGGCGCAGCTTGTCGTCGGCGTTGATGTTCCGGCGGTTCTGCGCGTCCTGCAGGTCGTTCTTCTTGATGTAGTCCCAGATCCGCTTGGTCATCTCCGACCGCGGGAGCGGCTCCTTCCCGACGATGGCCGCCAGTTCGGTGCTCGGCGTCACCGGCTGCGCGATCCCGCCCCGCGCCGCGCCGTCCCCGGCGGTCTTCTTGGTGGTGGTCTTCGCTGCGGACTTGGTGGACGTGCCCTTCTTGGGGGTGGCCATGGACGGTCTCCGGGTCTGGGTATAGGTGCGAGCGACGAACCGTGCTCGACCGCGGGCGCGAGCCCGACGTACCGCAAGAGGGGCGTTCCCCGGAGAAAAGTCAAGCCTCACGCGGGGAACCGGCATCCCGGCGCTCTCCCGCCCCGGACGGGACCGCTCCGCGCCGGAGGGGTTGCCGGAGGCCTCCGCGACCGCGAAATCTACGCCCGCGCAGACTCGTTACGCGGCCCGGCGCTTGCAGACGGCGGGGCCGCACACCTGACGGAGAACACGACTTGAGAGATCGCACCCCCGTACGGCGCGCTCCCGGCGCGCTGGTCCTTCTCGCCGCGCTCGGCGCCTGCGTTCCCGTTCCCGCCGCGCCCGGACCGGAGCCTATCCCCGTTCCCGGGCCGGAGCGCCTCCGCTACGTGCCGGTGAGCCCCGCCCTCCCGCCGATCCCCGAGGTCCGGGGAGAGCTGGCGATCCGGGTGGTCCATCCCACCCGCCAGACCCCGAAGCCGCGGGTGGACTCCACGTTCGTCTTCGGGTCCGTGGGCACCGGGGAGGCCTCGCTGCGCATCAACGGCACCGCCGTCCCGGTCGCGCCCAACGGGGCCTTCCTGGCGTACCTCCCCGTCCCCTCCGACGGGCGATGGGTGCTGAACGCCAGCGACGGCCGGCGCGAGACGCAGACCACCGTGGCGTACGCGGCCCCCACCCCGCCGGCGGGCGGCGCGACCGCTCCCCCCCCGGCGTTCTCCCCGGGGATGGCGACGGTGACCGGCGGGGCGGACACCCTGGCGACCGGCTCGGACGCGGCCGTGGGGCGGCCCACCCCCACCGGGACGTACCGCTGGTTCCTCCCGAAGGGGGCGCGCGTCCGCGTGGTGGAGCGCCGCGGCGACCAGTACCGCGTACAACTCGACCCCTCCACCAGCGCCTGGTTCCCCGCGGCCTCGCTCACCCTCACCGGGGAGACCACGCCGGCCGCCGCGCCCATAGCGCAGCCCGCCGTGTCCCCGGCCGCGGGGTGGGTGGACCTCCGCTTCGGCGCGCGGGGAGCCCCCTTCCTGGTGCAGGTGGAGGGCGACCGCCTGGTGCTCACGCTGTACGGCCGCACCGCGCCCGCGGGAACGCCGCCGGGGGGCGACCCGCTCCTCGCGGGCCTCTCGTGGCGCCCGGGAACGGCGCAGCGGGCGGAGGCGGAGATCCGCCTGGCGCGTCCCGTGTGGGGGTACAAGGCGTTCTACGCCTCCAACGGCGACCTGGTGCTGCGGGTGCGGCGTCCACCCGCCATCGACCCGTCGGCGCCGCTGCGCGGCATCCGCATCGCCGTGGACCCCGGACACCCGCCCGCCGGCGCCACCGGCCCCACCTCCCTCACCGAGGCGGAGGCCAACCTCGCCATCGGCACGCGTCTGGCGGAGCGGCTGAGGGCGCGCGGCGCCGAGGTGCTGCTCACCCGCGCCGACGCCTCCTCCGTGGCGCTCGGCGCCCGGACCGAGGCGGCGGCGGACTGGAACGCGCACCTGCTCGTCTCCGTCCACAACAACGCCTTCGGCGAGGGGGTGAACCCCTTCCGGAACCAGGGGACCAGCGTGTACTACTTCCAGCCCTTCTCCGGGGCGCTCGCCCGCGAGCTGAACCGGGAGATCGTGGGCGTCACCCGCATCCCCGACCTGGGCGCGCGGCAGTCCAACCTGGCGCTGGCGCGCCCCACGTGGATGCCCTCGGCCCTCACCGAGTCGCTGTTCATGATGATCCCCGAGCAGGAAGCCGCCCTACGCAACCCGGAGTTCCTCGACCGCCTGGCGGACGCGCACGTCCGCGGGCTGGAGGCCTTCCTACGCGGCTACGCGGCGGGCGCGGGCGCCGCGGCCCGATGATGCGGGCGATCGTGGTCACCCGCCCCGGCGGGCCGGAAGCGCTCCAGGAGGTGGAGCGCCCGGTCCCCGAGCCCGGCCCCGGGGAGATCCGGGTGCGGGTCCACGCCTCCGCCGTGAACCGCGCCGATCTCCTCCAGCGGCGCGGCCTGTACCCCGCCCCTCCCGGCGCACCGCAGGACGTGCCGGGGCTGGAGTACGCGGGGGAGGTGGACGCGATGGGAGAGGGAGCCGGGCTCTGGGCCGTGGGAAGCCGGGTGATGGGGATCGTCGGCGGGGGAGGCTACGCGGAGTACGTGGTGGTCCACGAGCGCGAGGCCATGCGGATCCCGCAGGGGCTCTCCTTCGAGGAAGGGGCCGCCATCCCCGAGGCGTTCCTCACCGCCTACGACGCGCTCTTCCGCCGGCTGGAGCTGGAGATGGGCGAGCGGTTGCTGATCCACGCCGTGGGGAGCGGCGTCGGGACCGCCGCGGTGCAGCTCGCCCACGCCGCCGGGGCCATGACGCTGGGGACCTCCCGCACCGCCGGGAAGCTGCAGCGCGCCGGAGAGCTGGGGCTGGACGTGGGGATCGACACCTCGCAGGAGGAGCTGGCCCCCGCGCTGGAGAGCGCCACCGGCGGGCACGGCGTCGACGCCGTGCTCGACCTGGTGGGAGGGAAGACGCTGGAGGCGTCGCTCCCGGCCCTGGCCCAGGGAGGGCGGGTGGTGGTGGTGGGAACGGTCGCCGGCTCCCGGGTGGAGCTGGACCTGGGGCTCCTCCTCCGGCGCCGCATCCGCATCGTCGGGACCGTGCTGAGGTCACGGCCGCTGGAGGAGAAGATCGCCCTGGCGCGGGAGTTCTCGGGCACGGTGCTGCCGCTCATCTCCTCCGGGAAGATCCGCCCCGTGATCGAATGCACGTACCCGTTCTCCCGCGTCGCCGACGCCCACCGGCAGATGGAAGAGAACGACACCTTCGGGAAGATCGTGCTGACGTGGTGATTCCGGGGCCGCCTACGCGGCCCCCGAGCGGCACGACGCCCCCGGGGGATCTCCTCCCCCGGGGGCGTCGTGTTTCCGGCCGGCGCGCCTTCCGCGGCTACGCCTTGGGGTCCAGGATCCGGGCGATCTCGTCCCGCATCGCCTCCAGGTGCACGCGCGTTGCGCGGTCCGAGGTCCGCGGCAGGGCGTTGCGGATCTGCGTGTCGAGCGCCCGCAGCTCGCCGCGCAGCATGGCCTGTCCCTCGGTGAGCCCCGTGGCGGTCGGCGCTCCGACCATCATCGCCAGGGAGCCCGCCGCCGCCGGGCGCGCGGGCGGGTTCACGCGGGTGTCCAGCTCGGCGAGGTAGGCACGCTGCAGGTTGCGGCGGAACGGGTCGATGCTCGGGCTCCCCGCCCCCAGCTCGCTCCAGATCCCCTGGCGCACGTCCGAGAGCATCTCCGCGAGCGTGTACACCTGCGACGGCCGGTCCGCCAGCGCCTCGGCCTCCACCATCCGGCGCATGCGCCCGTCGTTGAGCAGCAGGCCCAGGATGGAGCGCTGGGCGTTCCCGATCCGGACGATGGCCCCCTCCGGCTCGATCCTCCGCAGGATCTCGCGGTCCAGGAAGTAGTCAGGGGTCCGGAACGCGTTCTCGTTGAGGAAGCGCACCGCCGCCTTCTGCCGCGCCCGCGGCACCGGGGTGAAGCGCACCCCGTCCTGGCCGCCCCGCTTCTCCTGCGAGTCCATGCCGCCCACCAGGATGGGGACGTGCGCCAGCTCCGTCCGCCACTGGCCGATGAGGCGGGTGTACAGCTCCTGGAGGTCGAAGAAGTCCTCCCCCGGCCTCACCGTGGCCGGGATCAGCATGGGCACGATCCGCCGGATGTTGCGGATCCCCATCTCCGTGGAATACACGGGGTCCGCGTCACCCACGGCCTCCGTGTGGTCGCCCGCGTCCGCGCCGGCGCTCCCGGCGGTCATGTAGCGCAGGTACGGGCGGGCGTCCTGCTGGCGGGCCCAGGCGTCGAGCGTGGGGCGCTCCTCCTCCGGGGTGCGCGCCCCCGGGATGGGCCGGTACCCCCACATGGTCGCGAACTTGTCGTAGGGGCCCACGTTGGGCATCAGGTACTCCACCGGGACGTTGTCCTCCGGCTGCACCACGTAGTTGAAGCGCGAGTAGTCCATCAGCGTCGGCGTGTGCCGCATGCGCCGCAGGAAGTCCACGTTGCGCAGGCTGTCCACCGGGTAGGTGGCGCTGGCCTTCATGTTGTGCGGGAAGCCCAGGGTGTGCCCCACCTCGTGGGCCACCACGTAGCGCACCAGCTCGCCCATCAGGGAGTCCGGGAAGGGCACCCGCTGCGCCCGCGGATCGAGCGGCGCCACCTGTCCGAAGTACTGGCTGCGCAGGACGTTCAGGATGTTGTGGTACATCTTGATGTCCGCCTCCAGGATCTCGCCCGTGCGGGGGTCCACCACCCGCGGCCCCTGCGCGTTCTCGATGCTGGAGGGGAGCCAGCGGACCACGGAGTAGCGGGCGTCCTCGGCCGACCAGTCAGGGTCCTCCTCGGCCGTGGGCGCGTCGCGCGCCACGATGGCGTTGCGGAAGCCCGCCTCCTCGAACGCCGGCTGCCAGTCCTCGATCCCCTGCTTGATGTAGGGCACCCACTGCGCCGGGGTGGCCGGGTCCACGTAGTAGACGATGGGCTTCACCGGCTCCGACACGGCCGCCGACGGGTCCTTCTTCTCCAGCCTCCAGCGGGAGATGTAGGTGCGCCGCGCCGCGCGGTGCTCGTCGGTCCCGAAGTCCTGCCGGGTCACGGAGAAGAAGCCCACGCGCGAATCCGCCAGGCGCGGCATCATGGGCTTCTCGGGGAGGCGCACCATGCTCCAGTGCATCAGCACGCTGGCCGTGCGCGCCCCGGGCCGGAACTGCTCCGGGACGCCCGGCGCGGCGGGCGGGGTGACCGTGTAGGTGTGGGTCGCCTGCACCTCCACGTTGTCGGGGAAGGCCGCCACCCGCTCCACGAAGGTGCGCCCCGCGTCCAGCGTGCCGCGGATGGCGTTCCCCACCCCGAACTCGGGGGAGGCGGTGGTGAACAGGCGGGTCACGTCGATGACCGCCGCGCCGTCCGCGCCCCACGCCTCCACGTTGAAGACCGCCACCACCGGGTCGTAGTTGGCGGCCTCCACCGCGCGGGCGATGGGGAGCGAGGGGTCCGCCACGATGTCGTACGACACGCTGCGCAGGAGCACCCGGTTGTCACGGCGCTCCCAGCGGAGCACGTAGTTGTTCACCGCCTGTCCGCCGTACCCGGATCCCAGCGTGTTCCGGGCGATCTGGGAGACGAGGAGCATCTCCTTCCCCATCTCCTTCGCCGGGATCTCGTAGTACAGGCGGTTCCCGACGCGGTGGGTGGTGAACAGCCCCGGGCGGGACTCGGCGCGCCCGGTGATCACCAGCGCGTACGGCCTGGGGTTGGGCTCGCTCGCGGACCCGCCGCCCTGCGCCGCGCCGGGAGTGGCGGGACGCTCGCCGGCGGGGGCGGCGCCCCCTTCCGGGGAGGGCGCGGCGGCAGGCCGCGCGGGAGTCGTCGGAGCGGGAGCCGGCCGGGACGGGGCGGTGGCGCATCCTGTCGCCAGCAGCGCCAGGACGGCGATCGGGAGCTTCATGCGTGGGGTCTCCGGGGGTTGGAACGTCGGAGGGAGTGTGGATTGGGGACGGAACAGTCTACCTCCGACCACATACTTCCGGCAACCGTTCGCGCGCAGGGGATCGCCCGCTTCCCATCCTCCCCCGGCGCCGCCATCTTGGGGCGCGGCGCGACGCCGCCACCGAAAGACCCCGGATCCAGACGATTCGACGACGATGATCAGGACCGTAGACATCTACCAGAAGCACTCCCCGCCCGACCCGGACATCCCCCGGCCGGTGCGCCTCTCGCAGGTGACCTTCGCCGACCTGGCGGAGCCCCACAGCATGAACGTGGCGGGCACCCTGTTCGGCGGCACCATCCTGGGGTTCATCGACCGCGCCGCGGCGTTCTGCGCCATGAAGCACGCCGGTCGCCCGGTGGTGACCAAGAACATGGACAGCGTGGAGTTCAACGAGCCCATCTACATCGGCGAGCTGGTGGTCGCCATGGCCTCCGTGAACTACGCCGGGACCACCAGCATGGAGGTGGGGATCAAGGTCCTCGCCCAGAACCCCATCACCGGCGAGGAGCGGCACACCAACACCTGCTACGCCACCTTCGTCGCCCTGGACGAGGAAGGGCGCCCCACCCGCATCCCGAGTGTGCTCCCGGAAACGGAGGAGGAGATGCGGCGCCACGAAGCCGGAAAGCGCCGGAGGGACGAGCGGCTGGCGCGCCGGCGCCACGTGAAGGGGTAGTCCTCCCGGACGGTGCGGCCCGTCCCGGACCGGGGACGGGCCGCACCGTCCGGTGGACGCCCCGCCCCCGCGGTCCGTTCTCCCGCAACGCCTCCCGGCGTGAACTTTCCCCTCCCCCTCCGCGCGTCTCCACCCCGCGGGAACCTTGCCCGGAACCGGCGGTACATGTCTTTGCCCCGGACGGAGATCATCCCGCTTCCGGGGGCCCTCCGCCAGCGGCCCGATTCGCTTGACGGGGTGGCGGAGGGGCACTATACTGTGCGCCCCCTGCCCCGGTGGTGGGGCAGGATCACCCCACCCGACCGAGACCGCGAATGCGTGGAGCCGTTCCGATGCAGCCGAGCCGTCGCCCCCTGGAGGGGTGTCTCGGCGCGCGCGCCGCGGACGACGCGGTGCGGTGGATGGCGGCGAGACGGGAGTAGGAGCGCCCCAGGCGCACCCTTGCTCCCGCCCGGCCGCCCCGACAGCGCCGGGCGGTTGTTTTTTTCCGGCAGAAGTCTTGCAGCACGAGGCACTACGGTCTCCCGGCGCCCGGGGGACCTTCACGCAGGATCCGTTTTACGGAACGAAGAACCCATATGGCTACGGCAGCACGCAAGACACGGCGACGGAAGCGGCAGGCCCCCTCGCTCGACGCGGGGTTCGGGGTGACCGCGGAAGACCAGTCTAGCCTGGACCAATATCTGAAGGAGGTCAGCACGCACAGCCTGCTGACCCCACAGGCGGAGATCGAACTCGGGCGGCGTGCTCAGACGGGTGACGAGGACGCCATCCAGGAACTCGTCCGGGCGAACCTCCGGTTCGTGATCTCCGTCGCGAAGAAGTACCAGAACCGCGGCGTCTCCCTCTCGGACCTCATCCAGGAGGGGAACGTGGGGCTGGTGACGGCGGCGCGGAAGTTCGATCCGGACCAGGGAGTGAAGTTCATCTCCTACGCGGTGTGGTGGATCCGGCAGGCCATCCTGTCGGCGCTCGCCAACCAGGGACGCGCCGTGCGCGTGCCCCTGAACCGCGCCTCGGACCTGGCGAAGATCTTCCGCGAGCGCGAGCGCCTGAAGCAGGAGCTGCGGCGCGACCCCACGCCCCAGGAACTCTCGGAGGCCACCGGGCTGTCTCCGGAGATCGTGGAGAGCCTGCAGACGCTGAACGCCGCGGAGATCCGCCTGGACGCCCCCATCGGCGACTCGGAGGACTCGCAGCTCATGGAGCGCTTCATCTCGGACGAGGCCATCGTGACCGAGGACGAGGTGGAGGAGCGGCTCCTCAGCGAACGGATCGACCGCGCGCTCGACACCCTGCAGCCCCGCGACGCCAAGGTCCTCAAGCTCTACTTCGGGCTGGAGGGCGGGCGCGAGCACACGCTGGAGGAGATCGGCGACATCCTGGGCGTGACCCGGGAGCGTATCCGCCAGCTCCGCGACCGGGCGCTGAAGCGCCTCCGGGAAGGGGAGATGGGGGAGGCGCTGGCCTCCTTCGCCGCCGCATGAGCCCTTTCCGGGGCCGCACCTCCCGAGCACCCTCCCCCCCGGGAGGGTGCTCTTTCTTTTCCCCTCCGGCGGGGGCGCGTGAATGATCGGGACGGTGCTGCGCGCGCAGGGCGGGACGTACGAGGTGGAGACGGAGGAAGGGATCGTGGAGGCCGCGCTCCGCGGAAAGCTGAAGCGGGAGGAGCGCACCGGGGAGCGGGTGGTGGTGGGCGACGTGGTGGACGTGGAGCCGGCGGGGTCCGGGTGGGTGGTGGAGCGCGTCCACCCCCGCCGCACGGCGCTCGTCCGCCGTGCCCCCGGCAAGGCGCCCCGGGCCAAGACCATCGTCGCCAACGTGGACCAGGTGGTGGTGGTCTTCGCGGTCGCGCACCCCTCCCCGCACCTCCGCATGCTGGACCGCTTCCTGGTGATCTGCGAATCCAGCGGACTGGAACCTCTCATCGTCGCCAACAAGACGGACACCGTCGGGGTCGACGCGGCGCGCGAGATGTTCGCCCCGTACGAGCGGGCGGGGTACCCCGTGCTCTACACCGCCGCCCGCGAGCGGCGGGGGGTGGACGCGCTCCGCGACGCCATCTGCGGGCGCGTGTCCGCGCTCACCGGCCCCTCGGGCGTGGGGAAGTCCAGCCTTCTCAACGCCGTGCAGCCGGGGCTCGGGCTGCGGGTCGCCGCGGTGAGCGAGGCGGTGGACAAGGGGCGCCACACCACCGTCACCGCGCAGCTCATCCCGCTGGAGTGCGGCGGGTACGTGGCGGACACGCCGGGGCTCAGGGAGGTGGGGCTCTGGAAGGTAGACCCGGACGAGCTGGACGGGTACTTCCCCGAGTTCGGCCCGTACCTGGGCGGGTGCCGCTACGGGAACTCCTGCACCCACACCCACGAGCCGGGGTGCGCGGTGCAGGCCGCGGTGGAGGAGGGGGAGGTGAGCGCCGCCCGGTACGACAGCTATCGGAGGATGGTGCGCGGCGAGGACGAGGAGGACGCGTAGCCGCCGGTGTGACCTCCGGACGGGCTCGCTCGTCCCTCCGCACGCTCCTCTTCGTCGGCCTTGCGATCGAGCGTCTCCGGGGCCGTCCGCGCGGGCGGCCCTTTTTCTACGCAGGATTGTTCGGAAACGTGCGTGTCGCTACCTTGACCTGCCACGAGGGGAGCGCAGGTGCGGCCTGAACCGTACGGCGCAGGACCCCAAACGATCCCGGTCCCTTTCCCGCCCGCAATGGACCTCCTGGACGTCGCCGTCCACGTCTACGACTGCGACACCCCGTCGACCGCGTTCCGGTCGGCGGCGGAGCGCCTCGCCGCGCGCCTCCCGCTCCGGCGGGCCGTGTGGGCGGAGGGCTACGACGTGCGGGAGCAATGGCCGGAGACCGCGGAGTCGTACCGGGAACTTCTGGAGGAGGCCCGCGCCGCGGGGTCGCCACGCGTCGTGGCCGGCTCCGGGACGGACGCCCTCCTTCTCCCGCTCGGGGGAGAGGAGGGCGTCGTGGTGCTGGAAGGCGAGCCGGGAGCCTTCGGCTCGGCGGTGGAGGCGGGATGGGAGCGTGTCGCCGCCGCGCTGCGGCGCACGGCGGAGCGGGACCGGCGCATCCGGCAGGCCGAAGAGGAGCGGGACACCCTCCGCCTCCGCGCCGAAGAGAGCGAGGCGCTCCACGTGCTGGGGCTGGCCGCGAACCGCACGCTGGACCCGGACGAGGTGCTCAACCTGGTGGCGCGCTTCACCCGCACGCTGCTGGGGGCCCACTACGTCACGGTGAACACCACCGGTCCGGACGGCCACATCCGCACGGTGGCCGCGGTGGGGCTCCGCGCTCCCAACCCGGACGACGACCCCTTCGCGGCCCGGGTGGTGGCGGCCGGCAAGCCGCTCTCCGCGGGCGGGAACGACGACGCGTTCCAGGCGGACGCCTTCCCCTTCCACGCGGGGGAGGGGATGCGGGTGGGGCTGGGCGTTCCCCTCTCGCTCTTCGGGGAGACGTTCGGGGCGCTGGTGGTGGGGTACCGGCGCGAGTATCCCCTGGCGCCGCGGGACACCCGCCTGGCGCTGACGCTCGCGGGCCACGCCGCCGTGGCGATCAGCAACGCGCGCCTCCACCGGGAGCTGGCGGACCGCTCGCGCGAGCTGGAGCGGGCGAACGAGGAGCTGCGCTGGTCCACACAGGCCAAGGAGCGCTTCTTCGCCAGCATGAGCCACGAGCTGCGCACCCCGCTCAACGCCATCCTGGGATACCAGAGCCTCCTCCTGGACGGGGTCGCGGGCGAGGTGGAGGGGCAGCAGCTCACCTTCCTGGAGCGGGCGCACCGCGCGACGAACAACCTCCTCCACCTGGTCAACGACGTCCTCGACCTCTCCAAGCTGGAGGCGGGAAAGATGGAGCTGGTCGTCCGGCCCGTCTCCCTCCGCGACGTGGTGGAGGACGCCTTCGCCACGGTGCAGCCGTTCGCCGACCGGAAGGGCCTGCGGATGCACCTCCCGCCGCTCGCCTCCATCCCTGCCCTGTGCACGGACGCCGACCGGCTGCGGCAGATCCTGGTCAACCTGTTCTCCAACGCGGTGAAGTTCACCGACGCCGGGGAGGTGAGGGTGACCGTCACTCCGCCCTCCCCCGCCGACGAGGAGGCCGCGGAGGAGCCGGCGCACCCGCGCTGGATGGAGATCCGCGTCGCGGACACGGGGCCGGGGATCGCGCCCGAGAACCGGGAGCGGATCTTCCACGAGTTCGAGCAGGTGATCGGCCCCGGCACGCCCGGCGGAACGGGGCTGGGCCTCCCCATCTCCCGCAAGCTGGCGCGCCTGCTCGGCGGCGACCTGCTGGTGGAGAGCGAAGCGGGGGTGGGCTCCACCTTCATCCTCCGCCTCCCGGACCCGGCGCCCGCCCCGGGCGCCTCCGCGTGACCGGCCGCGCTCCCGTGGAGGCGCCCGTGCTCGACGACCTCGCGGACCGAGCGGCGGACGAGGAGCGCCAGGGCCGATGGGACGCGTCGGCCCTGGCGTACTCGCGGCTCTTCCGGACCGCCCTGGCCGGCGGTGAGCTGGCGCGGGCGGTGAACGCCCTTCGCGGCCAGGCCCGGGTGCGGCGGGAGCAGGGACGCTTCGAGGAGGCGGGCGAACTCGCGGAGCTGAGCCGCGTGATCGCGGAACTCCACGGCATGACGCTGGAGTCGGCCCGCGCCCTCAACGTGCTGGGGATCATCCGCTACGCGGAAGGCCGCTGGGCGGAGGCGGAGTCGCTGTACGAGAGCGCCCTCGGCGAGGCGATCGACGTGGGCGACGACGAGCTGGTGGGGCTGGTCTGCCAGAACCTGGGCGTGCTCGCGAACCTGCAGGGCCGCCTGCACGACGCGCGCTTCCGCTACCTGGAAACGATCGGGGCCTCCGTCCGGTCGCGGAACAAGGATGCCGAGATGATGGCCTACAACAACCTCGGGATCCTCTGCGCCGAGATGCAGGAGTGGATGGAGGCGGACCTCTACTTCGAGCGGGGGATCGAGATCGCGGAGCGCATCCAGGCGCTTCCCCACCTCGCCCGCCTGCTGGCGAACCGGGCCAAGCCCCTCGTCCAGGTGGGGGAGATCGAGCGTGCCCGCGACTCGCTGAAGCGGGCGGAGTCGGTCGCCCAGCAGATCGGGAGCACGGCCGCGCTCGCCGACGTGCACCGGCTGCGCGCGGTGATCGCGCGAGTCGAGGGCGACCTCGACCGGGCGCGCAGCCTCCTGGAGCGGTGCCTGGAGCTGGCGTCCGCCCGTGGGCTGGAACTCGAGCGCGCGGAAGGGCTGCGCGAACTCGGCGACCTGTGCGCGATCCGCGGACGGCACGACGAAGCCCGCACGCACTACGCGGCCGCGCGACGGGCGTTCGAGGCAGCGGGAGCACGGGCCGAGGCGGAGAAGCTGGAGCGCACCTACCGGGCGCGCGCCTGACGCTCACCCCCTCCCGGGCACGGTTGTTGCTCTTCGAACGGGCGCAACTGCAACCTTGGAGGGCGTATGAAACGCTGGTTCTTCACGTCAGCTTCAGTGCTCGTCCTGTGCCTCGCGGGCTGCGGGGACAGCGCACAGTCTCCGGTGGCTCCGCAGGAACCGGCGTTCGACAGCGGCCTCTTCGTGGGGGGAAACTCGACGATGAGTACGGCGTCGGACACCACGGACAACGCGAGCCGGGGCGGGGGACTTTTCGTGGGTGGAAACTAGTCGCCCACCCATCCGGCGAAGGGCTCCGCGCCACAGGTGCGGAGCCCTTTCTCGTTCTTCCTCCCCGACCGGGACCCGCCGGCACCGGATCGCGCCCGGCGCGGTCCGGAAAACATTGACGGCCCCGGGCAAACTTTTCACATTATCGGCACGTTCGGAGCGCAGCCCGACCCGATGGCCGGTTCCCGGAGGCGCCGCGGTCCCCGTCCTCCCGCGAGGACGGGTGGCGCTCCTTCCCGCACACCGAGCCGCATCGCGAGAGCGGCCGCCCGCCCCTGTACACGACCCTCGCGTCCGACGACGCGACGACGGATAGCCGATGACGACGCAGCAGGGTCGTACCTCCACCGCATCCGGGCCGCTCCTCGCGGAGGACCTCTGCGCCCGGCTGGACCGGCTCGACCGGGCCTGGGCTCTCCGCGCGGCCCAGGCGTACACCGAACTCCGGGACCTCCTGGAAGAGCTTTCCGCCGAGGAGCTGCTGGCCGACCCGGACCTCGGGATCCAGCTCTGCGCCGCCTGGCAGCGGACCGGTGAGCTGGACCGCGCGCTCGACCTGGCCCTCCGTCTCGCGGCGTCCTGCGAGGCGCGCGGGAACGACCGCCTCTACCGCGAGAGGACGAACCTGGAGGCGATCATCCGGATCGGGCAGTGCGACTACGCGGGTGCGGAGCCGCTGCTGTACGAGGTGCTGGACGCTGCGGTCCGTGCCGGGGACGACCTGTTCCTCGGCCATGCGTGCAGCAACCTGGGGACGATCGCGATCGTCCGCTGCCACTGGGACGCGGCCGTCTCCCACATCAGGCGGGCGCTCGCCTGTTTCCAGCGGATCGGCTACCTCCGCGGGATCGGCGCGAACCACCACAACCTCGCTCTCGTCTACCATGGCATGGGACGGCTGCGGGAGGCGGAAGACCACGTCGTCCACTCGGCCGGCTATCTCCCCTTCCACGGCAGCGAAGACGAACTCGGGCAGCTGGAGATCGAGCGCGCCGAGCTGCGGGTGGAGTCGGGCGACCTCGCCCTGGCGAAGGCGCTGCTGCAGCGCGCGGAATCGCGCCTGGCTCGGCTCGGACACGGGCCGCTGTATGCCGAAGTCCTCCGCGCGAAGGGCGCCGTGGCCGCGGCGGAGGGACGCGGCCGGGATGCGGAGGACTTCTTCTCCAGCGCCCTGGAGCTGGCCCGAGCCACCTCGAACCGGTTCACGGAAGGGATCGTCCTGACGGACCTCGCCATCCTGGCCGCCCGCCAGGGGAGCGCCGCCCCGGCGGAGGCCCGGCTCCGGGAGGCCCGTGCCGTGTTCGTGGCGATCGGCTCCCCGGAGCGGGCGCGCCGGAGCGAGGCCCGGGTCCGCGCCCTCCTTCCGCATTGACCCCGGGGGCTCCCGCCCGTACGTTGTAACCGAACTGCCGCCAGGGGTATTCCGGCCGACGCCGGAGTTGAGAGAGTCCCTTGGAACCTGATCCGGATCACACCGGCGTAGGGAGCGCGGCGTGTCGCAACGATGAGAGTCCGTCCGCCCACCCGGCACGGACTCCGTTCATCCGAGGCGCCACCCGGCTTTCCGGCGTGGCGCCTTTTTCGCGTCGCCCGGGGCCTCCCGTCCGGATCATCTCCCGCTCCACAGGAGGAGATGACCATGAGCACGACTATCCGCAGGGAACCGGAAACCGCGAACGGGGATCGCCCCGACGCCCGGACCGCCCCGGCGCCCGCTCCGGGCGATTACGGGGATGCGTTCCCGAACTCGCGAAAGGTGTACGAGGAGGGCCGCCACGGCATCCGCGTCCCCATGCGCGAGATCTCCCTCTCCGGAGGGGAGCCGCCCCTCCGCGTCTACGACACCAGCGGCCCGCTGGGCGGCGACGTCCGCCAGGGGCTCCCGCCCCTCCGGGCGGAGTGGGTCCGCGCCCGCGGGGACACCGTCGAGACGGAGCGGACGTACCGGCCCATCCCCGGCAGGAGCACGGCGGAACTCCCGGAGACGCTGAAGCGCCCGACGCTCCGCGGGACGGGGGGCGTCACGCAGATGGGCTACGCCCGACGCGGCGAGATCACGCCGGAGATGGAGTTCGTCGCGCTGCGCGAGGGGATGGACCCGGAGTTCGTGCGCAGCGAGGTGGCGCGGGGTCGAGCCATCATCCCGGCCAACGTGAACCACCCGGAGCTGGAGCCGATGATCATCGGCCGCGGCTTCAAGGTGAAGGTCAACGCCAACATCGGGAACTCGGCGGTCTCCTCGTCCATCGAGGAGGAGGTGGAGAAGCTCCGCTGGGCGACGCTCTGGGGCGCGGACACGGTGATGGACCTCTCCACCGGGAAGAACATCCACGAGACGCGGGAGTGGATCCTCCGCAACTCGCCGGTCCCCATCGGCACGGTGCCCATCTACCAGGCGCTGGAGAAGGTGGGCGGCGTGCCGGAGGAGCTGACCTGGGAGCTGTACCGCGACACGCTGATCGAGCAGGCGGAGCAGGGGGTGGACTACTTCACCGTGCACGCCGGGGTGCTGCTGCGCTACGTGCCGATGACGGCGAACCGGATGACGGGGATCGTCTCGCGCGGGGGGAGCATCATCGCCAAGTGGTGCCTGGCGCACCACAGGGAGAGCTTCCTTTACACGCACTTCCGCGAGATCTGCGAGATCATGCGGGCGTACGACGTCTCCTTCTCGCTGGGCGACGGGCTGCGGCCGGGCTCCATCTACGACGCCAACGACGAGGCGCAGTTCGCGGAGCTGAAGACGCAGGGGGAGCTGACGCGGATCGCCTGGGAATTCGACGTGCAGACCATGAACGAGGGGCCGGGGCACGTCCCCATGCACCTCATCAAGGAGAACATGGAGAAGCAGCTCGAATGGTGCGACGAGGCGCCGTTCTACACGCTCGGGCCGCTCACCACCGACGTCGCCCCCGGCTACGACCACATCACCTCCGCCATCGGCGCGGCGCAGATCGGGTGGTACGGCACGGCCATGCTCTGCTACGTGACGCCCAAGGAGCACCTGGGGCTGCCGAACCGCGACGACGTGAAGACGGGCGTCATCACCTACAAGATCGCGGCGCACGCGGCCGACCTGGCGAAGGGGCACCCGCGGGCGCAGGAATGGGACGACGCGCTCAGCAAGGCGCGCTTCGAGTTCCGCTGGCGCGACCAGTTCAACCTGTCGCTGGACCCGGTGACGGCGCTGGCGTACCACGACGAGACGCTCCCGGCGGAGGGGGCCAAGATCGCGCACTTCTGCTCCATGTGCGGCCCCCGTTTTTGTTCTATGAAAATCACCCAGGAGATCCGGGCCGCCGCAGAAGCCGGGATGCAGGAGAAGAGCAAGGAGTTCAAGGAGAAGGGGGGCAAGATCTACCTTCCGGAAATTCCAAATCCCTGAGTGGCACATGGCCCTTGTGCCACTTCTTGTGCCACTTCCCGCACTTCGGTAGCAGACATGAGTCATCCCGGAGTTTGGTCCGGGAGATGAAGTAACAAACCCTCCGATGGGTCACGACCATCGGAGGGTTTGCTATATGAAGACGATCGCCTCGGAGCTTTGCAGCGCGTCGGCTCTC